>ERZ791884.38-NODE-38-length-192797-cov-7.546482_pt1 | contig 192797 bp, 200 predicted proteins | sample MGYA00509941_ERZ791884 | MGnify/ENA primary metagenome ERZ791884 (study PRJEB30046, sample SAMN00792095) | human gut metagenome | study: EMG produced TPA metagenomics assembly of the A metagenome-wide association study of gut microbiota in type 2... | reverse complement strand
ATAAAGAGAAATTAACAAATGTTAATCCACCCCCCAAGAATTACAACTGAGCCAAAGTATCGTTTTTAGGCGTTATAAGCGGGTATTTTCAAAAGAAAAAATGCAAATTTAATGCAAATTTTCATCTTGCATTATTATCGCGCTATCCCGTTAATACGTTGTTTGCGTATATATACTAAAAATGATAATAATATGGCAACAGTTGGTTTTTACTTAGACACTCGCAGAGAAAAGAAAGATGGGACATTTCCGGTTAAACTACAAGTCAGACACAAAGGGCAAATAATGTTATGCACTGATTTTTGCGCTACACCGGAAACATGGACGGGTACAGAGTATAATAAGAACGCAAAGAATCATAAAGCTAAGAACGTAGCGATTCGGAATCTTATTAATCGCGTTGAAATGTTACTCGTTATACTTGACGATAATCAAAAGTTAAAAGGAATGAGCGATAAAGCGTTAAAAGACTACATTCTAAAATCTATCAAAAATGAATCTACCTGTAAAACTTTCGTAAGCTATATAGATGAGTTTGTAGCTACAAAAACAAAAGAAAATACAATCGTTCTATATAAAGCGACAAAAAATAAGATTCTTGCCTATGATCCGACCTGTACATTTGAAACGATGACAAGGAGATGGCTAGAATCGTTCAATAAATGGCTAAAGGATACTGGGATAAAAACTAACTCGATCTCAATCCATTTAAGGAATATCAGGGCGGTTTTCAATCACGCCATAGATAATGAGGAAACGGAACTATATCCATTTAGGAAGTTCACAATAGAAAGGGAGGAAACTAGAAAACGATCGTTAAAGCCGGATCAACTTATTACCCTAAGAGATTTCAACGGAGAAGAATATCAAAAAGAGTATCAAGATATATTTATGCTTATGTTTTATTTAATTGGAATAAATGGAATTGATTTATTCCACGTTAAACAAATAACCGATGGACGCATAGAGTATAAACGAGAAAAAACCGGAAAGCTATACTCTATCAAAGTAGAACCGGAAGCGATGGAGATAATAAACAGGTATAAAGGAAATAAATTTCTACTAAATACGCTCGAAACTAACGATTACAATTATAGAAAGTATATGGTAGCAATGAATAGAGGTTTGCAAAAACTTGGAAACTTTGAACGCAAAGGATTAGGCGGAAAAAAGATTAGAGACATTTTATTCCCCGGAATAACCTCCTATTATGCGCGGCATACATGGGCTACAATAGCGCATAAAATAGGAATATCGAAAGATGTTATATCTTTAGCTTTAGGACATGAGTTCGGATGCAAAACGACCGGAATTTATATAGATTACGATTTAGAGCAAATAGATAAAGCGAATAGAAAAGTAATAGATTATATTAATTCATTAAAATAATTCGCCCAAAACTTGCATAATAAGCAAATGCTTATTATTTTTGTAGAGTCAAATAAGAGTTCTTAATTTTAATGTTTAACCAATGAAAGATGAAGAAAGAAAGGAATTAGAACAAGAGTATGAGAATTTAAAACTTCTCGCTTCATTCCACGAAGCCTACGGGGTTCCCGAAAATGAAAAAGAAAGAGAAGCATTAATAAATGACATACTTGACCGGATGAATGAGATTCGGGAAAAATTAAAAGAATAATTAACCTCCCTCCCTTCGGGGAGGGATTAAAACTTTAAAATATGATAGATATAAACGCTTGTTTGCCAACGCCCGAAATGAAAGCGGATTTTGAAAGATTTAAAACCTTATCTACACAAGAAGAAAGGGATGCTTTCAAAAAAGAAATGCAAGCAAAATATAATGCACTGCCAGAAGATCAGCGAGAAGCCTATAAAAAAGCGTCTGAATCCGGACTAAAAGCAACCGTAGACGCTTGTAATGATTTCATTGAAAGAGCGGAAGAAGCTATATTAAGAGATAAGCTCGGAGAATTGCCGGAGGCTATTTCGTTTAGCTATATCGCAAAGAAGTATTTCGGTAAGTCAAGAAATTGGCTATATCAAAGAATTAACGGTAACATCGTAAACGGGAAAAAGGCTCGCTTTACTGATAATGAACTTCAAACATTTTTAAATGCCTTGAAGGATGTAAGCGAAATGATTCATCAAACATCGCTTAAACTCGGTTAAGATTCTTATTTGACACTAACCCCGCAATGTGAGCCGTTGCGGGGTTTTCTCATTATTAATTTAATCTTTATTACATTTTGTCATTAATATAATCTCTAAATGGTTTATAACTAACCCCATTCGAAAAATCTACAGTATGATTGTTCAAAAGTAACATTTCTTGCTTACCCTCAACAACAGCAATGTCTTCATCCTCCTTTTTTCGTATCTCACTATAATGATATAAACAAGTTCCTGGACTTAATATTCTACTAAACAATTTCATTGTTGAAAAACCTATCCTAATATTATCATCTGAAAAATACACTTTAAAATGTGGCAAAAATCCTCTGCCTATAAAAATAGGGGTATCTAATCTATATTGAATGAATTCATTGCAATAATATACGCTAAGAATTGCGCTCATATCTGCACTGATTTCATATCCCAAGTTAATAACTATTATTTCATCACTCCTATTTTCCCCAATATCTAGATCATACCTGTGTCCTTCAAGATTTTCGAGATTTAACTTTATCATATTCTTTTCATCAATACTTAATGAAAGAGGGGAAAAACCTGAAATTGAATAAAAAGTTGCAATATTTTTTCTTGTTGTCAAAGTTGGTAAATTTAAAGCAATACCCATTATAAACTGAAAATTGAATACAGATCTTATAACCTTAAATCCTATTTGAAACAAAACTTTACCGATCTTAGTCAAGACTAAAGACAAAAGGGAATAATAGTTAGCAGCATTTTTTGCTTTATATAGTTCCATTTCTTTCCTTGTTAATGCTCCGTCATAATGTGCTCCTCCGTTTCTATCTGCCATTATTTTAATAATTTCCCATATTTTAAACCTATATCCTCTACAAACTATAATATCTAACTCCATCCAATCTCTCAAAGAAATTCTCTTGAAATTTTTCCCTGTTGGATCTATTGTAGTATCAAATAGGTGAGAGAAATACTGATTATCTCTATTTTTATAATGGTATTCGCTTGTGTATACTTCTAAATCACAATTTAGCTTTTGAGCTAAGTTAAATATATTAGTTGGTATATTTCGTGTTTTTCCTTTTTTACCAACGGTATAATTTTTAAGGTTCCCATTTTTATCATGCGGTAAAACAAATATAGCTCGTAATTGACCTGATAAAGGAATTACATAATAATCTTTCCCTTGTTCTACAAAGTCAATAGCATCTTTTATAAAATGTAACCCTTTCAATATCTCTGTGTAACTTAAGTACAACGATTTTTCTACATCTTCACCCATATTTCAATATATAAAATTTCCCCTCAAATATATAAAAAATAAAATGCACATACAAGAGCAGTAATAATATTACACTTTCAAATATTCTGCTTAATTTTTATTTAATCTACCTAATATCACCTGCAATGCATACATCAACATATACACAAAAATAACAATTATCACCCATCCGCCTAGCTCCATTTTAATAGATTGCCATCGGTTTAACTTCTTTTCAACCGGATAAGGCACACGAATAGAATCGTTTTTAAGAATCGTATCGGTACGATTCGTTGTTAAGTAGCGATACAGATACTTATATCTATACAGATAAACTGTATCGCCCTTTATGAGCGTATAAATACTATCTCGTTGATAGATGCTATCATAACGGGTACTATCACGTGTTTTGTATTCAGTGCGAACGGATTCAACCGGGATATATTGAGTCCGGCATGACACGAAACATATTGCTAACATCAGCAATATGATAATATAAACTAGCCGCCTCATGGTCGAACTACTGTATTACGCAAGAAATTAGGGAACTCGGAGCGTACATCAAAACAGGGGCACGCCTTTATATATTCTTTCGGCTCTACCTCTCCGCTTCCATCCAGATCGGGCGAAGTATCACGATGTCCGAGAACCTCGATTATCTCATATTCTTTGCAGAGTTTAGCAACCAACTCGCGCAAAGCCGCTTTTTGGGCGATCGTTCTTGTGTCTGCGGGCTTTCCGTTTGCATCCAAACCACCTATGTAGCAAATACCAACACTATGTTTATTATACGAAGATTCGCTAAAACCCTTCGTATTACAATGCGCTCCGTCAACCGCTAAAGATCTCCCTTTTTCTACTGCCCCATCAATTCGAATAACATAATTATATCCAATCTGGCTAAATCCGCGTGCCCGGTGCATACGATCAATGTCTTTTTCGGTTAAATCCTGCCCGGCGCGCGTAGCCGAACAATGGATAATAATTGAGTCTATTTTATTCATAGCTTTCTTCTTTATTTTGATTATTAATTGTAATTGGTCTACGTGGTGGAGTTCTCCGGCTGCACTCGCTGTCTGGTCTATCACATCGGTTATGTTCCGCATCCTTCAAAGCTAATTCAAGCTCGTAGTATTTACGCATCCAATTTTGCGCCTCTGCCTGTGCGGTTCTCCATTCTCGATAAATCGTATCTACTTTCTCGTCTCGTTGTTTTAATCGTTCGTCGTACCGTTCAATCTGCTTGTTTAGATTGTCAATGATAGAAAGTAAATTTTGAAGTTCCATAGAATCCGCCGTAGCCTTTTCTTTTCTGGCGTTCGTTTTGCGATTCGCTAGAAACGTAACTGTAAAGCGGATCGCCTCTAATCCTCCTAACGCTCCTATGATTTTTAACCATTCGTCCATATTCTTACTTGTAGCTGTATTTTGTTCGTTTTGAATAGCTACTATTTAGTAGTTAGTCCCTCATTTACTTCCTTCAATATATTTTCGAACATAGAGATATGCGGCACCATGTCAATGCCTGTAGGAAAGTTCATAGACTTGCTATCACCTTCTAAAGCCATATACCCAGCGTGTACAGTCTGCTCGCCTAAATCTGTTTTCGCTTTTTGGATAATACAACACTGCAAACGAGTTATGCCATTTTCATTGTACGAATATGTTATCTGGTATTCATATTCACCTTCTTTTGCGAGCGCTTCTACTTGCGTAGTTCTTGTTTTTTCACTCAAAATTTTTGTTGCCATAATCTTTTTATTTTTCATTGTTAATACTGTCTAATAGATCAAATACGCCTTTTTTGATGCGGGCGAAAAAACGTCCTACTTCCATGTACTTGCGTATAATTTCCGCCTTTTCTGAATCTACTTCCACTTCGCCATGTTTATAAACTTCTTGCGCAAATTCCAATTCGCCCAAGTCGGTAGTACTATTGTAGATTGTGTTACCTAACTCTTTCCTGACATCGAAGGTACTTTTATTCCCTTCAAGGTCTGTTACTTCAATTTTTCTAAAGTCTATTATCATAATTTATTGCATAACGTGTAAATTAACCGTAGAAGATGTATTATTAACAGAAGCGTATGTTTCCGCTGTTACAAAAATTGCAAATCGGTAAGGTTCGAGAGTATAAGTCCCACCACTTTGCCATGTTGTAAGAACCCGCTTAGGATAGCCAGAAGCGTTTACGATTGTTATCATTTTGCGTCGAGGTGAATTGCATATATATATTACATAGTTTCCACTTCCTTCAAGAAAAATACAGTCTATCGGTTGTCCTGATTGCGCATATTTGTGATAAGTTGTATCAGTTCCATAATTATAGATATGTGCAAAGAAATCACTAGTCGAAGCGGAATTAAATGAAAGAGAAGTCATTTGTTGGTGTCCGAATTGTCCTCTACACCACAAATCAGCGGTTAGAAACCTATAGCTTCTACTTGTTCCGTTCGGTTCCTTAAAAGTGCCTTGATGCTGCATATCTCCTTCAAAATACATCTTTCCCTCACTAGAGCTAAACCCAATTGCGCATTTAACAATATTATTATCATCTATTCCCTGCAGCTTTTTAAACGTCCCCGTCGCACCGTCTAATTTCTTCGCTGTTAAATTATCAACATCGATATTTTCAGCCCTAAGAATAGGCTTTCCGGCAGCATTGGTTTTAAATACCGCTATTTCATTTCCCAGCGTATCTTGTACGCGAAAAGTATCAGCCTTCACCGTAACACATTTGTTTGTTATATCAATTCCGGTTTCAATAATTCGGTTTTGCAAGGCAGATGTAGCGGAATTTGCAATATTTTCAGTCTGGCTCTTTACTATTAAATTAATCGCTTCCGATGTAATCTTTGCTTCGGCAGAGGAAACACGAGCGCCAAGCGCTGTTAAATCTGTTTGTGAAGCCTTTAATGAAATTTGGTTTGTATGCTGTGATATTGTACTTTCTGCATTGCTTACTCGTGTACCTAGTGCATTGAAGCTCGATTGTGACACTTTTAGCGCAATACTATCGCTTAACACCTTAATTTCTGAATCGTATACCGTCTTGGCTACATACTTGCCATCCACATTATCGAGAAGCGCCTTTGCGTCTGTAGCACTTTTTGCCGCATTAGTTGCTGAACTAGCAGCCTCACCCGCTTTAGTTGTGGCAATTGTTGCGGAACTAGCGACTTCATTAGCTTTAGTTGTCACCTCTTTAACTTGTAATGTGATACTACTTGCCGTCTGATTGATACTAGATTCTTTTTGGGAAATGGTAGTGAGCTTTGCCGCTGCACTATCTGCTGAATTTTTCGCATTTGTCGCGGAAGTAGAAGCTTCTCCCGCTTTAGTGCTAGCAGTAGAGGCGCTGTTTTTCGCATTAGTTGCAGATGCAGATGCTTCCCCTGCTTTGGTTGAAGCTGTTCCGGCACTTGTAGATGCTTCTGCTGCCTTAGTTAAAGCGGTTGTTGCGGCGGTATTCGCTTCTACTACTTTCTTCGTGACTTCCGTAACCTGCAATGTTATGTTTCCGGCGGTCTGGGTGATAGAGCTTTCTTTCAAAGTCACATCTTCGAGGACTTTCGCCGCATTATCTGCAGATTGTTTTGCATTAGCTGCCGAATTTGCAGCCTCGCCCGCTTTACCGGATGCAGTTCCGGCAGAACCGGATGCAGACGTAGCGGAGTTTTTCGCATTTGTAGCGGCAGTATTCGCTTCAGTTACCTTTTTATTAACTTCGGTTACTTTTGTAGAAATTTCTCCGGCTGTTTGAGTTATAGAACTTTCTTTTAATGTTACTTCCTCCAATATCTTCCCGGCATTAGTCGCGGCTCCTTGTGCATCCGTAGCACTTTTAGCCGCATTATTTGCAGAAACCCCGGCGGTGGTAGCAGACGAGGAAGCAGAAGAAGCGCTACCGGAAGCATTTGTTTCGCTCTGTTTTGCGTTCGATACGGCAATATTAACTTCTTTAATCTTAGAAGAAATTTGTCCTTCACGAATTTCAAAGTTCGTCTCCACATCGGTTATTCTCCCATTTAGATCGTTTTTAACATCGTCGATTGCTTCCTCTATTTTCTTTCCAGAATGGAGTACAAATGTACCTTTCAAATAAACATTAGTACCGTACAAACCGGAGCCAGTTAATACACCGAATACGGCATCAGTAATACCGTTAAGATTTCCGGTACGTGTAATCAACCGATTTACAAGCGAATAGGAATTAATTCCGTCGTAGTCATCCCGATAAGGTGCGGAATCACCAACAGCGCAATCTATTTGTGCTTTTTGCCTAGCAGTGTTTGTTCTGTTGCCTAATACTGCCACATTATCTCCGGTTTCGGGTATTCCGCTTCCTTCTTCACAGTCTACTTTAGATAGATTAAAATAGCCCGCTCCGGCAGAAGTAACTAAACGCCAATAACGTTTTGTTGCCGTACCCGTGAACGCCTGACATATTATTTGATCGTCTTGAACAAAATCGTCCGTACTATCATGCTCGCATCTCCAATGTGAGCCGCCGTCGGTCACTTTGGTTAATTTACCACCCGCGGCGGAACGAATAATCATACCACCCTGATAAGTTATCTTTTGAACGACCAACTCAAATATAGAAAATATCTTTCGAACTGTAAGATTATCAATTTCCATATTCCAGTCACCCGTGACCGCTTTGTATATCTTCATTCCTTCGCCGCCAAAACCACTGACAAAAGACTCGGAAGATATATAGTCCTTTACTATTGTACCCATTAAAGTTGCAACATGAGATACACTTAGATCGTGTGTCTCCGCTAGCTCTTGAACGAGTAAATTTAGTGTTGTCGTTTTCTTAGATACAGTCACATTGTCGGAAAAAGTCGCTGATTTCGCAATCAGTTTATCAAGGACGTTAAGTATTTGCGTCGTTACTGTCATTGCGGTTAATGTATCCGTAGAAATACCCTTCGTTACGTCTAGTCCGTTATCAACAATTAAACCGCCTAGCAACTTGATAAGGAATTGCGTTTCGTCTGGTGCTGTTTTGGATAGGTACGAGTCTTTTAAAGCGTCAATAGCGTCCTTAAACCTTTCGTTGATTGTATCAAGTTCTTTGTTTACTCGGAGTGACGATAAAACATTACTATCTGTTAGCTTTGTTTCGGCGTCGTCTTTCGTTACAATTATAGATAATATCTCCGCAAGCGTGCGAAGAGATGAAAAAACATTTAAATCTGTCGCCGATCTCAAATCGTCTTTTCCTAGAATAGTAACATTTGATCCGCTACTGTTGGAAGTCACTCCACTACCTCCGCCAGACGACACGCTAACAATCGCCCCAGTCGGATAATTTTTTGACCGGGGCGATGACGGAATAGCTTTATTTTTTATTTGAATCGTCATTATGCTTCTATCATTTTACAGGTAAATTGTTCATTGGCGAAATCTATTTCTCCGCCTGCTATCATGAAACGTTTTCCTTTCATGTAGTTATCCGAAAGAACGGATATAGGAGTTATAGAGTCACTATTTAATAATACCTGTGTTAGTTTTATTTTGGTAGCTCCGTATTGATTAATAATTCTTCTTATTAAAAGCTCTTCCGGGCGAATCAAAGTCTTTTCAATAGATGAATAAAGGTTATCTTTCAAATATTCATCTAATAACAAGACTTTACTATAGCACGCTCCATCGTTGTTATAACTCGAAATTTTAAACTCTATTTCGTCTAATTCATTAATAAAGTTTTCATTAACAACATTCTCATAAATCCGGTCGGAGTCTTTATCATCGTCCATATCTAACGGCTGGCAATACCTTAACTTAAGGTCTTTTATCAAATACCCGTACGGAACTTGTCCTTCTCTTTCTGTCAATGTCGGAGCATATATAGACATTTCAAGCGTGCCAAATAAATTAGTCGGAATATCCATTACAACACCGTCTGCATCAGAATACTTACCGAGTACTCCGTATGTTTTATACAATGAGACAAACCCCGTTCCCATTTTTCCATCAGCATTTTCTACACTAGATTGATCTAAATTTATAGACATAGTAGACGGGGTATCACTCCACGTAAACCGCCCGTAATTATCTTTAGAAACATATTTATCGCCAATTCTTATTCCTACTTTAATTATATCTTTTAAATATGTAATACCATCCTCGGAAGGAACCAAACCGCCACCAAAGGGAGAATCATATTTATCCTTTTGCAAAACCTTAATACTCATATTGAGAGAAAGAGCGCCTCCCTTCCCTAAAAATAAAGCGTCTTTCTTTGCACCGATAACTACAATCGAGTCATTAAATACCGAATTGGGGGTTACGTCGTTAATAGGATCGTATTTTGTTCCACAACGTTGTCGGACTTGTATTGCACACTCATAATTGTACGATTGCGTAGTTGGTGTTTTTAGCCCGGATTCATAAGAGGCGTATCTTAATGGAATAGCCCCTAATAATTCCGTCGCATTACGCTTATCATTATAAATAGATAAGTCTGTAACAGGAGACAAAACACCATTTTTGTAGGTGAATTGGTGCATCGTTAAAATATTAGGATATAAAACCTCCCTTTGTGTATGTCTTGTATTACCATTACCCAGATTAGTAGATACTTCTCCGATATTTGATAATAATTTCAGCTTATCAAAATCTTCGGTTATCTTGATTTCCTCAATAGGATAATTACTACATTTTATAGTCACTTTATTATATCCCGGCAAAATATCTAAAAAGTGCTCCGATCCTGCAAAACCAATATCAGATACATTCAACGCAATAGGCGTAGCTTTAGAATATGTATTCAGATCACAATCATATTTATAATAAATACTTTTGTGATCTATGTCAATGAAATACAGTTCACCCCTCCAATCGACACAAGTCCAATTTAAGAACTTACAAACCTCTTCTAATATTTCTTTTAGAGTCATAGCCTTGTTATCCTCGTCGAAGAAGTTTTGTTCACTAATCGTCATTTCTTCAAATACGTTCAGGTCGTTATTATAATCATCTTCGTTTTTAGCATACACATGAGGAATAAATATAGACGAATAACACCCGCGAGACTGCTCAATGAACATTCTAAATAGTTCCCAGAAACTAATAAAAGTTCGCTGTTCGGCGTTCTTTTGTTTGTAGTTAACATATTCGAGTGTACTCATAGCAGAACTACATTCTATTTCTAGTTCGAATTTTGTAGACGTGTAATCCTGTGTATATAACTCTGGATTTATGAAGCCAGTCCAAATAATATCATTTCCTCGCTTACATAATACTCTGTATTGTTGGTATCCGGTCGAATACAAATTTTGCAAATAGTCACCTCCAACAATACGGATTGAAGCAGAAGAAAAGCGAGTCGGTGTATATAAAAAATCCTCGTCCTCGATTATCACGGAAAAAGGAGAATTTCCACTACCGACCAATTCTGTACTTTTTCCTTCATAATTCTCTTTTTGTATCTCAATCAAATAAGATACTTCCTTTCTGGATTTGAAAGGAAGCGTGTAGATAGTGCCGTAATTTACCATAGTTTTTTACCTGTTTTCTTTATATGGTTGTGTAATGCTAAAAATATGCGATCCCCTCTTATTTCGACATCACTATATAAGCGGACGTTTTGATCTTCTATTGATGGTGCTATCTTTTGTGATAAAGAACCATACAAACCTGAATTTAGCATCTTAAATAAGTTGCTTTGTTGTGATCCGTTCAGAATCATCTCACCCGAATTGAGTAAAGCCGGAACCTTATCACCCGTAAATGACGCACCCGGAACGATACCACCCGTCGCGAATTTAGGGATACTAGCCATTGCAGCAACTACAGACAAAGCCGCCCCCGCCGCTGCAAGCCAACCAACGAAAGGTATTTGAGCCGCCGAATTTGCAGAGTTAGCCGCGGCTTCCGCTGTTTTGGCGGTTGTTAAACTCAAAATAGCTGGAATAGCCTGTGCGATACTTGATATAACATTTGCGCCCCATTGCAAATATGAAGCGGCACTTTCATTTGTTACACCATTTAAGGCACTCATTACACTACCAATAGCCGAAAGCGAATCGGCATAATCTTCGTTCAAGTCTACATCTTCTTTTTTAAATAGCGGATTATATTTCGGTAACTTAAAGTTTTTGCCTCCCTTCCCATGCGTCGGAACCTTATCATAAGCGGGTGCAATCGGTACGGACAAAGCGCCGTCTTTCATCCCGCCGTTTTTGATTTTAAACGCTTCTTGATCGACTACAAACTTTAGATTGATCTTCTTTTGTTCGAGTTCGTTGATCGTGGCTTGAATCGTTGAGCGTGCTTGCATATCGGTTACGGAAATAAGTTTCTTATTCAGGTCTGCCAACTGAATGTTTATCGCCTCTATACTGTTACCGCTAGTTTCGACCTGCAATTTTATTTTCTTTGCTTCAAGTTCGTTAATCGTTGCTTGAATAGTCGATTTGGCTTGTGTGTCCGTTTCTGCTATGAGTTTCTTGTTTAATTTGGATATTTCCGCATCATACCACGCAATAGAATCTTTTTTAGGGGATTCTTTAGGAGCAGAACTTTTTAGGCTATTTTGCAATTCTAAAGTTCGTTTGTCAAAATCGTACATACGCTTCTTTAAATCGTATGTATATTCATAATTTTTTATCATTTCTACTCTATTAGCATCGTTATCCTGATTAAGGAAATTTTGCTTTTCGAGTTCTGAATTTTGTTGTATATATAAATTCTTTTGTTCTTTCAAATCTAAAAGCTTCTGCCGCATTTGCTTCTTCGTTTCTCCTATAAACTCATTTGTATCACCACGTGTAGAGTTAATATTACCAAGCATCAAATTTATTTGTTTGTCATACTCGGATAACTTATTTTGATAAGCAACAAGAGCTTTCTTTTCGTTTCTAGTTGAGAAATCATTATTATTAATAGATATATATTTATGTATATCATCAATATTAAAATCTTTGCGTCCTGTTCTAATATTCAAAGATTGTATTAATTCTTTTTCAGCACCGGACAATGTATCATTTACATCGATCTTAAAATTGTCCTTTAATGATTGAAGGCTTTTGAAAGCGTTTTCACGTTCCTCTAGGCTTTTAGTAGTATCTCTAATTATTGATTCAAATTTGGTAAATTGGGTTTCGAAAATCTTATTATTAAATCCCATGGATAATTTAGCATCAGCTAAAGAATCTCGTAAGGCTGATAATTCTTTCAGATTGGAAATTGTATTTAATACACCATTATTGAAAGCTTCGAAGCTTCCAGACGATAATGATTGAAAGAATATATCAACGGTTCCTTTACAAGCATTTAAAGTGTTATCAAACTCGTCACTTGTTGTCTGTGTAGAGCGGATAATTTTCATAAAAGATTCACTAGCACTTACAGCCAAACCAATACCACCCGCAACTTTTACAAAGCTAGAACCTACGGATTTCGCTATATTACTAATATCCCCTTGAAAACGGTTTACACTCCCTTTTGACTTCTCCAAATTCGCGTCGAAGTCATTCGTTTTAAGCAATAATCGTGTTATTATATCAGACATCTTTATTCGTGTTTAATTGTGATTCTACTTCTTTTGCCTTAGCTCGTAATCGTTGCATCTCTTCGTCCGTTACGCTCGTATCTTTCTTTTCTTCTTCGTCCCACGGGAACCGGAGTATATCGGTTTGCTTTAGCGTTCTTGTGCTATTAGATTGCGCTATAATGAAACCTAGCAATCTAGTTTGTTCCCACGCTTCCCGATTGCGTCGATTCAATCCGTCTATAAACGATTCAACCTCGATAAAGTCCATTTTATCGAGGAAGTAATCGGGAGCGATCCCGCCCTCACCGACAACACGCGAATAGAGTTCGCGAATACTTACTGCTTTCGTTTCCGTGTCGTCACCTTCTTTTTTTTTACGTCATTTCCCGCCGATTGCGAACGTAGTTTGATTTCATCCAAAATAAACTCTTTGAATTGTTCGAATAGAGTCAAATCATTTTCGCACAATTCTATAAACTCGTCAAATTCCATATTAAACGAATCCTTATTACTAGCAATCAGGAACGAATAAAACAAAATGTATTCATCTAATAATTTCCCGAACTGAAACGGATAGCCGGATATAGATTCGAACACAAAGAACGCACGAAGCGTATATTTCAAAGAGAAATCTTTTCCGTTAAGTGATATTGTTTTCATTGAATAAGTCGTTTAGAGGGCGGCAAAACACCGCCCGTAAGTTATTTACTAGCTGCTTCCTTTGCAAGCGGTCCGGTTCCTTCGAAACTGATTGATAGTGTTGCTTTGTCTCCATCCGGCGCATTTGCTTCTAGCGAAGTGATAACCGCACTACCTGTATATGCACCTTCCGCTAGCGTCCATCCGGCGGCGGGCATTTCGTTTACGTCAGGATTGCCAACAACGCCAAATTTCAAAACAACAGGTTTATGCGCCAAGAACAAAGCGAATAGTTTATCGTAGCTATTCGCATCTGCATCCGCGCTAAATACGTTTTCACTGGAAGCGTTCCAAGAAAGTTTTTTAATGTCCTTTTCCGTCCAGATACCCGAATCTTTACTTTGTGTGTCGATTGTTTCAGCCGAAAGCCCCAATTTGCAAGATGTGGCAAGTGCGATAGCTTTACCGTCGATGAATAACATTAGGTCTTTTCCTAACACTGATTTTGCTTTACTCATAATTTTATCGTGTTTTAGTTAATTATTCAGTTTTAAATGAGAATACGAGGCTTTGAATAAAAGTATCTTCTATAAAATCCTCATTCGCGCTAATTAGTTTAGAATCGATCACATCGAAGTTATCATAACTTCCTCGTTTGTTTTCGAGTGATTTACGTACCTCTTCCGCGATTGTAACAGAGTTCAAATAGTTATCACTGACGACAACGATCTCAACCGAAACTGTGTCACCCGTGCCGTACCTATCTTTCGTATATTCCGGCGTTAAGGAGTTGCGTTTGTAGATCACAAACGGAAAAGATGTTTCCGTTTTGGTCGAGATAGCATATATTTTATCAGAAACCAATTTTGCCAACTCTGTAGAGTCGCTTAATCTCTTATATACGTGTGCGCCTATTGATAAACTCATTTCTTTTTATTTGCTACTTTCATTATAGAATCAATTATATTTTTCTCTAGTGAGTTCTCTGCTTCTTTCTGCTTCGATTTGACCGCATTAGAAAAGAAATGAGAAGCATTTATAATACCTCTGTAAGCTGCTTTTTTGGTAACGCGTTTTTTATTAGTCCAGAAACTTCTAGTACTAGATTCTTTCGTAAATCGTTCTTTTGTTCCTGATTCGAACCATTTCAGCATATAGGCGCGTGATCCCTTTTTGCGTCGGTCGATCAGGTCGACCCGTGCGCCGGAAGCATTGCGATAAACTGCTACGTTTATTTCGTTCTTTAGCGGTTTGAACGATACGCCATTCTTAGAGCTACTAAATTCCGCATCATTAACAGCAGAAACTAGATTTTCCTGTGCCTGTTTACGAATGATAAGAATCGACTTTCTAAGAGCGGAGGAAATAGCCTTCTTTGCTTCTTTATCGTTCAACCGTTTAAGTAGTTCGTTTACTCGCGTTGCATCCACTTCGACACGATACAAGTTGCGCCCGGTGTAATTGTCGTTACTCATTGATTACCTCCGCTTCTATAACCGTTGCTTGTTGCTTCCGGTCGTGGTTAATAGATAGAATCTTGTATTTCTGCCCGTCGTACTCGATTCGCATTTTAGCGTTGATCTCTTTGCAGATGCGAATCATTATCGTGTTAACGGTCGTATTATATATCTCGCCGTTCGCTTCTTTACGTGCACCCGACTTAAAGCGAATGTATGCGCGTTTATCGAATACTTTCACCCAACTTTCAGACGTGCCGCCCAGATTATCGCGCTTTGACTCGCTACGATAAAAAGCGATCATTTCGTTTAATAATGCTGCTTGCATTACGTATATCGTTTTAAAGGTTGCAGTAATAGTTCTATGTGCCCCGGAATAACTTGCGGAGTGGCAAATGTTACCGATTCACGGTTTGCGTAGTAATTCGCTATAAGGATGCGGATCGCGTGCCAGATACGCCGATCTATTTTTGCGTCCTTAACGTAGGTATCTAGCGGATTATTTAGATACGATTCGATAAGAAGTTGAACGGGGTCGATAAGCCCGGTTATATACGCGTCGTCCGTGTCGAAGTCAACGTTTAAATGCTGTTTGAGTTCTTCAAGTGTTACGTATTGTGCCATATTGTATAAATTAGAAAGGGCTAGAGCCGAAGCCCCAGCCCTTTAGTGAATGATAGGTTATAGGATTAAGCAGAAGCTTTCTTCTTTGCGATGGCAAAGGCTTCCGGACGAGCTACAACAATATCATAATCAGTATTCAACACAAAGTTTACGATATTACTTTTCGCTCCGGTGTACGGGTCTATAACTAAATCCATATCGCCGAACTGACCGATAGCAGCGTTGGAGAATACACCGAATCCGATAGAATCGGCGTCCATGTAGTTAGTAACAAGAACCGGATAACCGTTCACCATACCATTTTGGCAGATCATTTCGGCAGCTCCCGCCGCTTTGGGAGTGGATTTCAAGGCACCATACACCTTTGGAGTGCAAACATAGGCAGCTGTACCGTCGGTTACATCTACGCCCGCATCCATTACGGTAGATTCAAGCGAAACAATATCCGCAAATGTCAACGCGTTTGTATATTCAACATCTGGTTTTGTCTTTACAAACACCCCGTTTCTTGCGCCAGACAATGCAGTTCCCGAAAACATCCATTTATTCAAAGTGCGAGCGACACCAAGCGAAATTTGCTTCAAAACAACGTCCTGCAAAGAGTAGTTCGTTTGGTTGATCGCACGCTTAGACACCGGGATAGAAATAGATACACGTTTGGGTGAAGCCTTGATTTTGTCGATATTCAATTCGGTATCAGTAACCGCAACGTTTTCACCCTGAATTGTTGCTTCAACAGCCGCCAATGTTGGGAAAACAAGGTCACCTACAAGCCCGCTTTGCATCTTGATACCTAGTTTATCAATAATCAAGCCTTTTTCTAACGGTTCAATGATTTCACCGATTGTAACAGGAACCATGCTAGCCGCATCGGTTGTATCTGTAACAGTCACCGCACGTTCTACAACTTTAATCCCCCCTTCCGATACTACTCCGTTGTATTCTTCCAAAGAGCGATGATTAACGACGTCAAAAACAGCCTGTGAAAACAACACGCGACGGTCTGACACCAAACCCGCGTTAATATCTTCAAGCGCACGGCGTTCTACCTTCATTTCTAAAAGCTCTTTCTTTGTTTTCAACTGCTCGAACTGCTCTTTCTCGCTTGCGTCGAGTGCTCTTTTTTCCGCTTCTGCTTTATCCAACATAGCGCGCATCTGCTCTTTGTATTGAGCAATAGTTTCAAATTCTTTTCTCATGTTTTAAATTGATTTGCGTAAATTATTAAGTTCATTTAAATAGTCTTTATTCTCGCCGGACAATTCCGCTATCGTATCGTCCATACTCCGCACCGTTACGTCTGTACCATAAAAAGCAGGATCAACAACGGGAGATATATCGGAAATCCGATCAATCATGTGTACAGTACGAAGCAACAATCCGTCTTTCATTGAATAGGAAACTTTTGTTTTATCCTTTTCATTTAAAGCATACGCAAAAGACGAACCGAAAATGTCACCGCGTTTAATCATTTCTACGGCGAAATCTCCATCGGGAGTACTAGGAGCCTCAAACCTGTATTTTAGTCCGTAGTCGTCAAGTTCAAGCGACAAAGTACCTGCACCGCGATTAGATCGAGCCAACAATCTCTGTTTGTTATGATCTAACAGAGCTTTAACATCACAACTACTCAATAACTCTTCCGTTATAGCTCCCTTTTCGATCACCTCAACAAAAGCGCGTTGTTTTTCCCTGTCGTACAATACACGGCTTTCTTGTCCGAATACAACCGCATAACCTTCGATTATTCTTCCATCTCCAACTTTAGGAGCACCTAACTCTGTATAACTTCGTATTTCCATATTTTGCAAATATCATTTTACTATATGTTTGTTTCCTCATTCTTTGGTAGCTCTACTTTTTGACTAGCCGCCTCGATTGGTTGAACGTTGCAAGAAATAAATACTTTATCGCCCCCTTCAACGGGTGGCTTTCCTAATGCTCTACGGGTATCATTCGGAGAATGAGCGCCCATTTCTTCCAGAGCCTTGTAATAACTCGCTTGCGTCGTTAAATCGGTTTGATACAAGCATGATAAATCAAATGAAATACTATATAAATTAGCGACTGAATTAGGAATCAGTTTATAATTAAATTCTGCCTCGATTTGTTTCAATATCGGTTGCAGCGTATCAGTCAAGAAAGAAACATTGCTCATTTCAGAAGCCTTGTAATTAGTAGATTGTCCGGCAAATACCTTATCTGGGTGAACCCCGTAAAATCTACATATATCAAGAATACTGAATTTCTTTGTTTCCAATAACTGCGCATCAACCGGATTTATAGAAAGTTGATGAAATCCAACATCGCCGGGAACTGAAATAATGTCTCTTCCTGTGTTTAGTTGTTCCTCTATACGATCCCCAACCGTAGAAAGTTGAATATCCGTCATACCTGCACCGGGCAACCCTTTATTTATCTCTTTTGCACCGGAAACAAGCCCCTTTATTTTACTTCCATTCTGAAAAGTTCGTAAATTCTGATTATCTGCACTAGCGGCTATGGAAAAGATACGGCTAGCATACATTATTGTACTTACTCCTGTATATCCCCCGTCCAAACTATTATTTTTAAGATGGATTATTTCGTAGGATTCAAAACGCCCATATATCCGGTTATATGGATCAGAAATAATATAAACATCATTCAACTTGTCATAGGTTACTGTATTATTTGCGCATAATACAAGTTCGCTAACACTGCCGAACTTTCGACGGATAACGATGTAGGCGTTTCCTTGATTTACGATTTGAACAACCATATTCCTAACCATTTCAAAACTATTCATTCGTCGGTTAGGCATACGGGTTAATATCGTATATAAATCGTTTTCCTCGTCTGGTGAGAAATATCCATCTTTTTTCCGTTTAATTATAAGCGGTAAAGACGCGATAGTCCCCGAAAGAATAGAAGTACATCTATATGCGGCTGAAAGTTTCATTGCTTGATTACTGTTATGCACATCTATTGGCTGACCGGGTAACGATGGTAATCGGGAGTTTATCGCCGCATCTTTATCCGTTGTGCTCATCTCTGCATTTAAGGCGCGTTTTTGCGTCTTTGAACGTCCCAATTCAAAATTAAAAGATAGTTTCATTATACCTCCATGTTATTAAATAAGTAGAATGTCATTAGGTTTGTTATAGTCGAATCAATCTTCGCGTTATGCGTTTTCTTGACTGGCTTCTTATTCATGTTCCGATCTTCGTCTAATACCGCATTACTAAAACAGTACGGCGTAATCGGATTAGGGCTAAAGGTGAGCTTACTCCGATACAAAGCAAGTTCAAAGGATTCGATAGGGCTTGTAAACGTTCCGTATGTCTGTTTAACAGGCTTAATATATTCACTCGCACCGCCTACGGAATAAGTAAGAAGATTCACAAATTCAGCCGATTTATAAGGATCATAGCCAACTCCCATAATTTGTAGATACTTTGCACGTGCAAGTATATCGTTTACTATTTGCTGATAGTCGATAATATCACCGTCACAAAGAATTAAATAGCCCGCTTTCGCCCAACCTTCGTAAAGTTCCCGATTCGGATGATCTTTCAAAGCTCCTTCCGGGAAATAGTAGTCTGTATGCGAATGAAAAGAGCCGCTTTCTTTCGAATAGATATTATAAGTAACCGAAGAGAAGTCGTCTCGAACGGACAAATCAACCGCCACCATCGTAAGCGGATAAGTACCAATATTTTCTATTCTAATATCTTTGAATCGTTCTTCGATCTGCTTTGCCTCAATCCATTTTGTTGTTTGGTCGGTAGTAAATACGTTAAGTAACTTTGTTCGAAACTCTAGCGCGTCCGGTGCGCTATATAAAGCCTTCTGGTATGCGTCGATATAGAAATCTTCATAAACAGTTATACCCATGTGTGGTTGCACTTTACGCCACGTTGCCGGATCGCCTTCCTCGTCGTCTACGTCTGGCTCAAAGATGTGTGCAAATATGGAATCATTTTCAATCTCACCTCGTAGGATCGATTTATACATTTTGAGCATTTCGACGAATGGAGCCGTTTCTTTATCGGATGCGGTCGTAATTACTACGGTTAAAGGGTTGAGCCGTGCGCCCATTGAGGAAGTTAATACATTCTTCAATGCGGCGCTATCGGCTTGTGAATACTCGTCTACTATTACCATGCTTGCGTTAAGTCCGTCTAATTTATCCGGGTTAGAGGCAAGGCAACGGGCAAAAGAGGTTTTTCCCTTTATGCGGTTATATATGATTTCTCGATTAATTTTGAAGTGCCTAAACTTCGGATCGAGAGACTTTAAAATATTACGTATTTCATCAAAACAAACTTTCGCCTGATTATATGAGTTTGCAGCAACGTATGTTTGTGCGTTCGCATCACCGAACAACAAATCGTTAATCGAAAGACTCGCTACACTTGTTGTCTTACTGAATTTACGCGGAACGAATAAAAGAGCTTCACGAATCAAACGTTTGTTTGTGTCGGGCTTGTAAAACGCTAGAATGTTAGAGAACTGGAACACCTGTATCGGAGTCAATTTGTATCTAGTCTTTCCCTTTGTACCGGAAAACTTCAAACGCTCGTAGAACGTGACGAACTTCTTTACTTCCTTGATCCGAAATTCGTATTTATCAAGAAAAACAAAGAAGCGGTGAACGGCTAGCAACTCGTAAAGATTGTGCGCGTCCGGATTGTTAATACAACCTTTGATATACACATTTAGTCTTTCGTCTGCCCTATCTAGCTTATACGAATCAACGTCGATGTTATGCAAGTCGGAGATAACCGACTGCTTTAACGCTATCAGTTCATCTCTATTCTCCTTGTTCATCGCGATCTATTTTGTTTACTTCGTTAATCAAGTCGTTTACTTCGTCATCGTCAGATGCAGAAAGCGTTTGAAAGGTCAAACCAAGTTCGCGTAATTGTTTGCGCGTTGCTTCGAGTGCATCGAATAAAACTTTGAAAGCAGGATGCGCCGTAAGTTTATCATTGTTTTCGCGGGACACTTCTTTCACGTATGACTTCATACGCTTCTTTGAAATATCGTTTAATGCAATTTGAAACGCCATGTATGAACCTGCGCAAAGAGTTATACAGAGCTCTAAATCTTCCGTATATGTTCCCTGCGACTCCATCGCGGCGCGAATCTTTTCTTTTATGTCGTCCAAATCACACATTTTTTATAGGCTTTTTGCATATAGGAAAAGATTGCAAGTATTTGGTAGCTCGGAAGATGCGCGCAAAAAGCTTACCCCCAACGCGCACCCCCTCGTTTCAAAAATTACTCGCGCGTGTAAATATGAGGTGAGGTGGGTTTAGTGTATTGCGTTAAAAAATAAAAAAACGCCCCCTGTTTTCAAATTAAAGAGGTAAACATTTCGTACCAATTAAAAAAATGCTTTACCTTTACAAAAAAAATGTCATTTTCAGAAGATATAAAAAAGCCTTTTAATATAATAACATTAACAATTGCTATTATTAGCATAGGACTAACCATTTACTTTTATGTAGAAGGCATAAAGGAAAAAAGTATTTGTTACAAGATAGAACATAATCCTTCTCTCATATTTGACAATGAAAAAATTTCTCCTAATATAAGAGTTCTTGAAAAAGACTCAATTATCATTGCAGAAAACATATATATGATAAAGGGAATGATATGGAATGATGGCGACTTACCCATAGAAGATAAAGACATAAAAAGGAAAATTGTAATAAGATTAGAAAACATAAATAGAATTATCGATTTTAAAATTGAAAAGCAAACAGACAAAGAAAATAAAAACTTTCAAATAAACAAAATAGACAGTATATCCCTGAATTTATCATGGGAATATTTTGAGCCACAAGATGGATTAACATTTCAAATTATATACATCGGAAATCCACAACCATTATTTAAAGTAGAAGGGAAAATTATTGGAATAAAAGACATTAAGGAAAATAATGCATCAGATGATAATGGCATTTCTCTTTTAGAGCTTATAGTAATCGTACTATTTGCATCTATCCTTACAAGTTTTATAGAAAAGATAACATCAAAGGTTATTGAGAAATGTTATTCTCTCAAAATAGCGGAAAATGTACCTATAAATATTAGGGAATTTCTAAGCAAAATTGATACTATCTCTAGTAAATATAATACAATTTTAAAGGTAATAATATCAATAATATTAGTCATATTGTTAATAACGCTCATATTGCTTAAAAACTCCCCACCTAATGAATTATTGTAGTTAAAATAGTTTTAAAAACTTATCTACAAACCGTTCCGTAGCTCGTTTATTATTCGCCTGAACCGCCTCTTTCGAATGACTGAAAGCACGTCGATGCGCATCAGAGTGGCACGAATGGCATAGGCTTTGCAGATTGTTATAATCAAACATTAGTTGTCTCATTCCGAGTTCATGCGACACGGACTCAACCGGGACGGTGTGATGTACTTCGGTTGCAAGTGTACTGCGATTGTTCGCTTCGCACACTTCACAAACCGGATTGCTTTGTAGCTTCTTAGCTCGAAGTAACTTCCACTTGTTGGAGTTAATCATCTTAATGTAATGCGGGTTTCTACTCATTGTCCGTCATAATTAAAAAGAATCTTATCACATTGATAACAATCGTGCAACTCCTTTCGTGTTGCCTCGATGTCGTCCGTTTCTATCTCAACTAAATGCGTCTTGGACACATCGCCCGATTTGCATTGAATACGCCTGATTATATACATAACGTTTCGATCCGGTCTAATCCGTTAATAAGTAATCTAATCCGTGCACAATTCCCGTCGCATCGAGTCGACTGCGTTTCCTGTTTGTGTATCCGGCTTGCACAACCTTTGCAGTTCTTAGACGGACACATTTGTTTATACACTTCGATAGCTTGCCGCCTCGTTTCGTCTCTCTGCATCCGAGCCGCTTCGATAGCGATTTTTCGGATTAAGCCACGTGAGCGGATACGCTCGTGTGTGGCTTGTTCGATGTACTGTTTTACTTTACTCATTTTACCGTGTTATTTTTAGGTTTGTAATTCCATCCGTTTAACTCGTAGACTTTCCGTTTCGCCTCTTCCTGCGTTGCCGCATCATCTACCTTTGTGTCTCCGTCTGGATCGCGACGATAGATATTGAAGTGATGGAAGCGAGGGGAATAATAATACTTTGATTTATTTTGTGTTTGATTCATTCTTTATAGAATTTACAAAGCCCGAAAAGGCTATTTATTGTTATTTCTTTTATTTCTTAGATAAATTAATTACATTTGAATCGTCGTATAACCTATTTTTATTTTATACTTATGGAACAGTCTTTATTTGGTTTTATTCTTTATCAATGTGATCCTAGAACTTTCACAACGATTATGACTGACTCTGTTTACTTTTTGCTGACCAAAGATGAAGCTTTTAGAAAATACAAAGAATTAACATCGAAATTGGAAAAAGGTCAGTTTATAGTAATCAAACGAGTCTAAGTATATACAATTCTTAAAATTTTGGCTATACACGAAATGCTCAATCGTCGTATAGTTAATCTAATATTGCCATAATTCTATCGTTTATTAATTCTACACAAACATTCTAGGCTGCATCCGAGACAAAATGATTTTATTCGCATCAGCATAGAAATTCTTCTTTATCTCAAATCCGTATGCTTTTCGCCCGCATTGAGCGGCTGCAAGTAATGTTGTCCCACTTCCGGCACATGGGTCTATTACAACATCTCCGTTATCGGTAAAAAGCTCTATTAATCGCTCAAGCAACGGCACTGATTTTTGTGTCGGATGAATTCGCGGTGTATCTGTATCTCTAGGATAATCAAAACAATTAAAGACCATACGACCGCCATTGTTAAACTTTGGAAGTTTTTCCCGGTACAAAAGCACACCATATTCACAATTACCAACGACCTTCATATTAGCCTTTAAAACTTGTGCTGAAAAGTTCTTTCTAAATACGAGGTTTATATAATTGCTAAGTCCGTATTCCTTCGCTTTCTGGATAAGTTCGAATTGTTGTTCAAATTCGCAAAAGACAATCATACAGGGCGATTTTCCTTTTTCTTTCGGCTCTTTAACGAGCATCTTGCTACAAAAGTGAAGAAATTCAGTAATTCGAAAATCCTTATCGGTATCGAAAAACTCTTTTCCGGCTAATTCGCTTTCTCCGTTAGAATTGTCTCCGTCGATATACCACGATGGATTAGAGCCGTATGCATTCTTCCCGATGTTATAGGGAATATCCGCAATGATTAGTTGTGCTTTCGGAATACCGTATGTTTTATAGTTCTGGAAATGGTCGTTAAATAGTTCTACGTCTTTCATTGAAGTGATAATATTAATCGTTAATAAATTCGTCCTCGTTCTCTATTACTTCGCTTTTTACAGGCTTCTTCACCGGAACGCGAATTGCCTTTTCTGTAAATTTGCTCGATAGATATTGTTTCGCTCGCTCCCAATCCGCAAAGTGTAAATTCGGATCAGTATAGAGCGAGATAATCGTAGAGTTTAATTTGTCGAGTGCTCCGAAAGCGCTTGAATTTATCGTACCGTCTAAGGGTGAGAACTTGGCAACTAAGCCGTTATAATTCTCTGAAACAAATCGGTCGATATACTTCCGGTTCCGTTCGTTTACTGCGACGGGGTCTACTGATACGTCGCGCAAATAATTTGTGTTTGATAGTTTTTTAACCATATTAAAATCCTTCTAATCGTTTTTGTCCGTTCATCTCGTCTACCTTGTATTGTGGTAGTTTTCGTTTTGGTTTTACATACTCGAAATGTCGTTCCGCCTGTGATAAATCGTAAAACATTTCTTTGATTTCGTCTGGTAGTACTTCTTCTTCATCATCGCCTGGCATCGGATCAGCAACCCGAAGAAAGCAGCCTAAAATGTACTGCATAATCTCGTATGTGCTTTTGAAATGGTAGTCAGCGCGAATCTTATCGAGCCTTTGCCATTGTTCCAGATCGACGCGAACCGGAATCTTTTTAAAGTACACAAGTTTCTTTTTTCTGCTTCGCATGGTTTCGTTGTATTAATTATCTTCTACTAGCTCCGTTCAAGTCCAAGACATTAAACATTTCATTTATCCGATCCGCTATATACGCGCCGTAAATAGTCTGTATTTCCTTAATCGTTAAGTTCGTTGTAACATGGGTTATTGCCTCATGTCTCAACTCGTACCGACATTGGAAAATATACTGCATCACGTTTAGTTCAGTACCGAAATACTTTGCCGGGATTGGCTCGCGTCCTAGTTCATCAAAACAGATCATTCGCGGCGTACCGTTGTTGTAAGTATACAATTCTAGTGCATCTTTTCCACGCATCGAAAAACTGTTTGCAATGCCAGAAGTCGAATCGACTCTAAAACCACCGACCGGATAGCCGCCCCTTGCTTTGCCACGTGTGAAATAGCTATATCGGTTTAAAATCTGCATAATAGTGCTTTTTCCCGTACCGATGTCGCCTCGTAACAATAGCCCTTTATTCGCGTCTAGCTTCCCGGATCGCCCCTCTGTGTATAAAAACAATTGATTCATTAAGTTTTTATTCGAATCGTCAATCTTAAAGCCGGGGCAAACGTATTTGCAACACGCCTTAAACCATTCCGGGCGCTTTTCTACTTCTATCGGCTCGTCATAGTACGGTAGTCCGTATGATAGAATCGCCGCTATCGGTAGAGTCTGTTTGCTTCTTGTTTCCATATTCGCATTTATCGTTTTTTAGTTCGAATAACCCCGACCAATTATTAGCAATCGATTCATTTACGATTTGCTCCGCAATCACCGGATCATTCTTGCTCAATTTTACCAGTTTGTTATAACACGCTTTTAGTGACTTTTCCGATTTGTAATTTTGCCGCCTGTCTTTCTTGTATTCAAGCCAGAGCGAAAACGCTTCTAAAAACTCGTCAGATATAAAATCAAAATCTCCATGAGAGACTTTAGAGAGTATATTTCTGTTTGGTTTCTGTTTTAGTTTATTATAGTCTGTACTATCCCCTGTATCATTGGCTGTCTTATCTACTGTATCATTGGCTGTCTGATTGGCTCCCTTATTGGCTGTTTGATTGGCTGCAAAATTTACAGTAGTAGTTACAGTGGTTTTAAATTCCTTCACGAAAGAATAAGAGCTTATAATACGTTTGTTCTTACCAGATTTATAATAAATCAATCCTGCATTTATTAAAGACTCACGGGCTTTTATTAGTGTTTTCTCATTCACGTTAAGCGCAAAACAAAGTTCAATGTTCGAGCAATCGAAAACGTCCCTCCAATCTTCGCCGTTACAAATAGCCACTAATTCGTAAAAAAGGGCTTGTTCGGTGGCGGTAAATCTGAAACGTCGTCGCGCTTTTCGCATCTTTTCGGTTAGCGTATATCCGTCTATATTCATCACACTTATAAAGTCTATCGAGCGACATAATAACTACAAATCCTTATCCCGATCGCCCGCCCTACTTTCAGGACGGAACAATAGCAAATAAAATTATTCTCTCTTCCTCCGTTGCGACACGTTCGACAATCGTGTTTTACTTGCTTTTGTGCTGTTTTCTTCACCATTCTTATACCTCCTTTATTTTAATTCCATGAACGTAAAGCATGAGCTTACGTTTGATTATATAATCCTTTGTCCGAACACCTTTAGTATCTTCGACGATATACTCACCATCTCGATAATAAACGAAATCCGCGATGTAGTAAACTCCTCGTTCGATCAGCTTCTTTTTACATAGCATCTTCCGCACTCCCTGCACTTCATAGAAACGATATTGAGGCGAAATAAGCTCGTATTTTACTTGCTCTTGTAATCCGGTTATAATCCCCTTCTTTTCGAGTAGTTTCAAGTCCTTAGCGCGTCGATATTCCTTTTTAGAGTCGTATCCGTCTATTTTTACATTGTTATACTTTGCCATATATTTAAAACTATTTGTCGTCTAACCAGATATTCACTACGCTGATTAGACGTAGAACATTAAACTTAAATACGAGGGCTTTCACCTCACGCCGTCCTTTTCGGCGGCATTATTGGTTAATAATATTATTTGGTAAAGTATTTATTTTTTCGCTTCATACGGATAAACATCTACAATCGCCGTTTCTTTGAGAAGAATCGAAGAATAATCCGCCATCGTTCCTTTCATTCCTTCGTCGAGTTTCTTCATTGCGTCGTGAATGTCTGCGGCTTGTATAAGTACATTCGTATACGTTCGCTTCTCCTTGCCGCTTTTCTCGTCAAGTGTAGTAAAAGCGAGTCGCCCGGCAAACCATTTATCGGCGGAATCCTCTTCGCTTGTAAATATCTCGCTATAATGTGCGCGGGAAATGTCGGACACTGTAAACTCACCGGAGATAAACGGCGTTACTTCTTCAATTATTCGTGCTTCTGCTTCGGTAAAACTTAGCGCATCGACCAAATACGGTTCAGTTACCTTCTTTTGCATCCCGTTTTCCATTACTTTCTCGTAACGGATTTTATATAAAAAGAATAGGATAAAATGAAGATTTGAGCAGAATTGAGCATTTCAACTGACAGTCAGGAGGTTTCGGCATAGATTGGCACAAAGTGGCATAGATGGGGAAGACAGGCTTTGGGAAGAATATGGAAACAGATGCACTTCCAAATCATTACCCGACATCGGATGCACTTTTAACACTAACGGTCTATATTTCTGCGTTCTGCGTAGGTTTACATTCTGCCCTTACAACTCCCATAAACTAATTTTGCACCAAACAAAAAGTAAGGATTATGAGAAGTACATTCAAGACCGTGTTCTACGTGAACGCAAGCAAGGAGAAGAACGGAATTGTCCCTATCATGGGACGTGTGACCATCAACGGGACTATCGCACAGTTCAGTTGCAAGCAGACCATCCCGAAAGCACTTTGGGATGCAAAGGGAAACCGCGCCAAAGGCAAGAGCAAGGAGGCACAGGCGGTAAACTTCGCGTTGGAGAACATCAAGGCACAGATAGCAAAGCACTACCAACGTCTTTCAGACCGTGAAGCCTGTGTGACCGCTGAAATGGTACGTAATGCTTATCAGGGCATAGGCACAGAATATGAGACCTTGCTACGTGCCTTTGACAAAGAGAACGCGGCTTTTGCCAAACGTGTGGGTAAAGACCGCTCCAAGCGCACATATCTGAAATACCTGACTGTTCGCAAGTATGTAGCCGAGTTTATCAGAAAGCAATATAAACGTGCCGACATAACAATGAACGAACTTACGGAGGATTTCATCCGCGACTATTGCCTGTACCTGCGCAACGAGGCAGGGCTTGCACAATCTTCCGTGTGGATATACTCCATACCATTGAAACATATCGTCACCACGGCTCACTACAATGGAAAGATACCGAGAAACCCGTTTGCAATGTACCACGTTGACCCCGACCACAAGGAGCGCGGCTTCCTGACGGAAGAGGAACTTCAGGCATTGGGCGCAATCAAACTGGAGAATCCTAACTTCGCACTGGCAAGGGACTTGTTCCTGTTCGGATGCTGGACGGGCATATCGTTCATAGACATCAAGAACCTCACGACTGACAATGTCGTGGAAATAAACGGTGCGCTGTGGATTGTGTCGAAACGGCAAAAGACAGGTGTCCCGTTCCAAGTCAAGCTGATGGATATTCCGATGCAGATAATCAAGCGTTATGAACCGTTCCGAAAAGACAAGAGACTGTTCAACATAGGCTCACTTGACATGGTGAACAAACGCATAAAGAGCATAGCAAGGAAGTGCGGCATTGAGAAGCCGGTTTCCTTTCACCTCAGCCGCCACAGCTTTGCTGTCATGGCATTGAACTACGGTATGCCGATAGAAAGCGTGAGCAAGATACTCGGACATACGGACATCAAGACCACGCAGATTTATGCCAAGGTAACGAACACGAAACTAAACAGCGACATTTCCGCCTTTGAGAACAAAATAAGCGGACGTTTCGCCATATAACCGCTTGATTATGGAACGGGACATTATTACGATGAACGAGTACGGTAGAGTGACGATACCCACTTCTACAAATGTATGGATGACGGAGGCAGAACTGTCCGCATTGTTTGGTACAATCGCCCCGACACTCCGTACAGCTATTCGCGCCATATATAAGAGTGGAGTGCTGAAACAACATAAGGCAGAACGGTATATCCGTTTGCCCGATGGCTACGGCATGGACGTGTATGCCCTGTCTATGGTCGTGGCACTCGCATTCCGCATCAACACCCCATGCGCGAGAAGGGTACGCAAAGCCCTGTTGGAAAGGTTGTACGGGCAAAAAGAAAGACAAGTCCTGTGGGTGTCAATGAACAGACCGATGCTCGAGTGTTAGAGCGTGGGTACGTACCTACGCTAACCGCCCGAAGAAGTGACGATGCCATGCTTCTTCGGGCTTTCTTTTTTCTTTCCAGCCCCTTTCCCTTATGCGATTTTCTGCATTTTTTTGCCTGCTTGTTACGATTGCACCGTTTTGCTTCATTTTACGTATCAGTGTTTTATGTGTCACACCATAACTTTGCGCCCGATTGTTTAACCCGTTGCCGACACTGCTGTCGGCGACATAAAACCAAGCAAAACCTATGGTAGAACAAGACGAATTCATCCGTGTGGGAACTACCCTCTACAAGATTGTTGACCAGCCGCTGATTGACGGGGGCTGTGTGAAGAAACGCATCGCATGGAACTCCGAGACCTTGCGGCAGGACTACGGCAAAGACCGCATGGCTACCGTGCCGAAGTATGACGGTTTCTGTACCGTCCCCGACCATGTGGGCTACAAGCCCGTTGTCGGAAAGTTCCTCAATCTCTATGAGCCGATAGGACACCGACCGCAGGAGGGCAGTTTCCCCTGCATCCGCTCGTTAGTGGAGCATATCTTCGGAGAACAATACGAGTTGGGCATGGACTACATGCAGTTGCTCTACCTTTATCCTATTCAGAAACTTCCTATCCTGTTGCTCGTGTCCGAAGAACGGAACACGGGCAAAAGCACGTTCCTCAACTTCCTGAAAGCCATTTTCCAAGACAACGTGACGTTCAACACCAACGAGGACTTCCGCAGCCAGTTCAATTCCGATTGGGCAGGGAAGCTGCTCATTATGGTGGACGAAGTACTGCTCAACCGCAGGGAGGACAGCGAACGTCTGAAGAACCTCAGCACTACACTTTCCTACAAGGTGGAAGCCAAGGGCAAAGACCGTAACGAAATCGGTTTCTTCGCCAAGTTCGTGTTGTGTTCCAACAACGAGCATCTGCCCGTCATCATCGACGCAGGCGAGACACGCTATTGGGTACGCAAGATAGAGCGGTTGCAGTGTGACGACACCGACTTCCTGCAAAAGCTGAAAGATGAAATCCCGGCTTTCCTGTATCATTTGCAGCACAGGACGCTGGCAACGAAAAAAGAAAGCCGTATGTGGTTTTCACCGAAGCAAATAGAAACGGAAGCCTTGCGGAAGATTATCTGCAGTAATTGCAACCGCCTCGAAATAGAAATGGCGGACTTGCTACTCGACATCATGGCGAAGATGGAGATGGAAACGGTGTCATTCTGCCTGCATGACATCATCCCCCTGTTGCTGTGTTCGCAGGTCAAGGCGGAGAAGCTGCAGGTGCGGAAAGTGGTGCAGGAATGCTGGAAGCTGTCCCCTGCACCCAACGGGCTTACCTATACCACCTACGTGTATGGCGGCGAGGGACGCTATCAGCCACGCAAGGGAGTAGGCAGGTATTACACCGTAACCAAGGGACTGCAGGAAAGCCTGTGATATTCTGTTGAATTGTTGAATATATATAATAGAATGTTGATATATAGCAATATACAGACTCAACAGAATACCAACAACGCCCAACGGACGATGAAGAAGGAACAAGGCAACATTCGGTTCTGCCCTCACTTCTTCTTTTCGTTGCCGTTTGTTGGGCATCATGCGTTTGTTGAGGACAAGTTGAGCGCGTATCAAACAATATACCAATGTATTATGTGTCATATTCAACACTTCAACGCTTTTACACCCGTCAACAAGTCCGTGGGGAAAACGGCTGGATGCCCCCAGCAGGTATTACGTATGCCGACATGCCATCATGCCGACAAGCAGGCATGGCAACATGACGGCACGAAACTATGGTGACATACCGACATGGCGGCATGACATGCCATCCCAAGCTGGCGAAAGAGGAAAGACATCCGGCGACCACCGACAGCGCAGCGGATTTTGAGGAACGGAAAAGCCATAGCTCATTAGGGCGTTTTCTTCACGCACCGCTGCGCTAATGCTAAAAACGCCCCAATGAGCCGAAGGGGTTACCCCCTCTGGACACCCCCGTTTTCATGCGGCACGACCGCAACGGACGGGAATGAACAAACAAGTTTGTAGAACCTATAAAAATAAAAGACAAAAATGGGATACATAAGCATCCAATTCAACAAGGCGAAAGGCTCGGCGGACACGGGCGCGTCCGACCACATCGAACGCAAAACCGTCCCCAAGAACGCCGACCCTACACGCACCTGCCTCAACCGTGAGCTGGTGGACTTCCCCGATGGCGTGACAGACCGCACCGGAGCAATCAACCACCGCATCCGCACGGCAGGCATCAAGAGGAAGATAACGCCCGACCAAGTGAGGGCAATCCGCATCGTGCTTTCAGGCACGCATGAGGACATGATGAAAGTGAAGGACGAGGGCAGACTGAACGAATGGTGTGTCGACAACCTGCAATGGCTGCACCGCACTTTCGGACGGGAGAACACCGTTTCGGCAGTCCTGCACATGGACGAGCATACGCCGCACATCCACGCCACGGTCGTACCGATTGTAACGGGCGAGCGCAGGAAAGCGAAAAAGAAGCAACAGGCAGAGGGCAAGCGCACCTACCGCAAGAAAACGGATGCCATTCGCCTGTGCGCCGATGACGTGCTGACACGTGAGAAGCTGTCAGCCTATCACGACAGCTACGCCGAAGCAATGGCGAAATACGGCTTGCAGCGTGGCATCCGTGGCTCGGAGGCACGGCATACCACCACCGCCCAATATTACCGTGATTTGAAGCGGCAGACGGGAGAACTTGAAGCCAATGTGCAGCAGTTGCAAACGGAAAGACAACAGGCGGAACAGAAACTTGACGAGGTGAAGCAAGGAATCAAGTCGGAAAAACTGGAAGCCGCTAAGACCGAGGCGAAAGCCGCACTCGTGGCAAAGGTCGGTTCTCTTTTGGGTGGTGGAAAGTTGAAAGCGGAAAGGGAAGGGTTTCAACAACGCATCGCAGAACTTGAAAATAAAAATGCAAGATTAGAGCAATATATCAAGCAGATGGAACGTGAACACCAAGCCCAATGCATCAAGTTCAGTGAGTATATAGACAAGGTAAAACGATACTTCCCTCATGTGGATAAATTGTTGCCCTTGATAGACTTCTGCCGTAATACGCTGCACTTCTCCGAACAGATTATCCAAGAATTGTGCAAGTTGAAGAAAGTGAAGTTGAAAGGTGATTTTTATTCACCCGAATTTAACCGTAAATTCCATGCAGAAGGTGCGGCTTTCTCGTTTGAAGAAGATAAAAGCAGAACTGGACATTTCCGAATATGCGTGAATGATATTCCGCTTGTGCAATGGTTCCGGCAGAAGGCGCATGAATGGAGAAACGGTTTGGGGATTACTACCCAAAAGCAAAGTAATGGGATGAAAATTTAATGCACGCGCATAAATCCCGCTCAAACAGTCTCAAAAAGTAAAGAAAATCATTCAATGAAAGGAATTTATCAAGGATTTTAGCTACTTTTGCAATTGGATTGGGGAAGCCCTTTCCGAGACATAGAAAAAGAAGAAGCGTTATGCTTATCTTGTAGAACGGAAACCTGAGAAATTTCTGAATTGTGTACAAGGGTAGCATAGTGGTTCTCACGCTATAGCGTGGGCTGCTATTACTACATCTGTACACAGGGTTTTCTCAGGACCTCCGAACTAAGACGTAGCATCGCAGTGCCACGCTTCGTGTTTTGGATAAGTGTCAATAATTATCATTAAAATAGTGAACATTATGAAGAATGTTATTACCTTACTATCCTGTGCAGTTGCATTAGTTATGACTTCTTGCACACTCTCTAACGAGGAAAAAGCTGAGAAGTTGGTTAAAGAGACGCTTAAAGACTATCTCTATCACCCAGATTCTTATGAACCAATATCAACAAAAGTTGATAGTATGTTCATTGATGTAACTACTATTGAACCTATTATGAAAATTAGTGAGGACATCAAAGATTTGATGTCTAAAATAAACAGATGTAAAATGAAAGTCGAATCCGCAGAATCTTCTATGGATATTTTTGCTCCTAATGGATATTCTTCTCAATACTCTCGTGGAGAATATGCGCGGGCAAAAAAAGAGAAAGAAGAAGCCAAATCTGATTTGGATAAATATACCAAGAAACTTTCAGAACAACTTGTTTCTCTAAAAGAAAATGTTGCAAAATATCACAAAGGTGAATTTACAGGTTGGGCGGTAAGTCATAGATTTAGGAGTCTTAATGGCGCAGGCTCAATGACCATTCCGGGAGAAATGATTTTCTTTTGCGATAAAGAGTTTACAACTTGTGGCGGTTATGAAGTTGATAAGTTTGAGAACTTTGCAAAAATCTTGAAAGCTGTAGATGAAGCAACTTCTGATGAAGATATAATAGATTATTTTAGGGAGGATAGCTTTTTACTGTAACTCCCGTCTTTTAATAGAATAGAAAGTTAGCGTGCCTTCATGGCACGTTAACCTTTTATACAATGTAAACTTTATCAACGGCAAATCTTTCTTTTAGTATGCAGGCATTGTTTATTGGGGTAATTTGTATTATAACTATTTCAATTTGTTATATAGCTATAACAAGAACACGCCTAAAAAATAAGTCCAAGGAACTTTCTGAAAAGTTAAACCACATATCTTCTTATAGCAATAAATCCAATTATGAGCAAGCAAGAGAAAGATTGTCGGCATTAAACAACGGAGCATTTATTGATATTCCGTCCGACCTTAATAGCACTTTTTCAGGGAAGATAATATCTGCAACGCAAGAAAAAGATTTTGTCAATCATTATAAGCCGCATTTTCAAGAAGCATATTCACTTGTTAAGAAACTTGAAGCCTTTAATATCACTCCATCTGAAACCATATTCAATTTTATCAGTGACTTTGGGGCTATCAATAGACTTGTAAAACAACATAATGAGGGAATCATTACATTTCTACTTGACACGCATAAAGAGTTTTTCGACCATTGCCTAAAATATCCGTTAGACAAGCAACAAAGACGCTCAATCGTTTCAGGAGAAGAAAATTGTTTAGTAGTCAGTAGTGCAGGGAGTGGAAAGACTTCATCCATCGTAGGGAAAGTAAAGTATTTGACTGAAATAAAGAAAATCAACCCTCAAAATATTCTCCTTATCAGCTACACAAACAAGGCTGCCGCTGAATTAACAGAAAGAATGGGTATTGCTGGTTTGCGAGGGTACACTTTTCACAAACTTGCCCTTGACATTATCGGACAGACAACAGGACAAAAGCCATCAATATATGAAAATACGGACGCGCTCTTCGTGAAAATCTACCATGAATTATTGAACGACAAGAAATTCAAGAAAAGCGTAATAGAATACTTCATTGATTATCAAACGCCCGAAAAGGAGTGGGAAAAGCGGAAGAATGAGCGTAGGCAACAACTTTCAGAGCAAAAAGAGGTGCGTTTGAAAGCAACGTTTCCCGATATGGATGGAAAAACTGTTTATGTACGGAGTGAACAAGAGCAGAAAATATGCTTTGCGCTATCTTCCCTTAGCGTAAAATTCAGATATGAAGAGCCATACGAGCATCCATTGGTAGACGAGATGCACTCTCAATACAAACCGGATTTTTCCATTTATTTTGAACAAGGTGGAGAAACAAAGCGAATATATTTAGAGCATTTTGGAGTGGACGAGCATGGGCTTGTTCCTATATGGTTTGCCAAAGACAGAGGCATTACCTATGAAGAAGCAAACCAAAAGTACAACGATGGCATAACATGGAAAAAAGCGGCACATGAGAAATTCGGCACTAAGCTGTTGACAACTTCAAGTGCAGACTTTCATTATTCCGATATTCGGGAGAAGTTGAAAACCTTATTGGAAAAGGCTGATGTTTCCATCCAAGAGAAAACAGATGCAGAATTATACGATATGGTTCTTCCCCCGAACAGCAAGCATGAGAAGGCTTTTATCCGCCTTGTCGTGACTTTTGTGACATTGATAAAGTCAAGTTGCAAATCTGTAGATGAAGTATTAAGGCAAACTAAAAACGCAGGGGACGAACGCAGTACGTTCATTATCAAAAACATCTTTCAGCCCGTTTATAAACGGTATATTGAAGAATTGGCGAACATCAACCAAATAGATTTTACGGATGCAATTCTGCAAGCTACCGACATTTGTCGTTCCTCCCATCCTGTGAAGTATGATTATATCATTGTGGATGAGTTTCAAGACATATCAGTTGACCGTTACAACTTCTTAAAAGTATTGCGAGAGGGAAATCCACCCGCCAAGTTGTATTGTGTGGGCGATGACTGGCAGTCCATCTATCGTTTTTCGGGGAGCGACATGGCACTTTTCAATCAGTTTTCAGATTACTTCGGCCAGACAGAAATCAATAAGATTGAAACAACATATCGGTTTGGAGAGCCTTTAGTCAGCCTGTCCTCGCAATTTATCCAACGCAACGAAGCCCAAATTAAAAAGAACATCCATCCTTTTAACCCACAAGTTAAAACAGAATTACAGTTTTGCGATTATGAAAGACGAGATTATTGCAATGTTATCGGACAATTGGTCGCGTCAATTCCATTAGACAAATCAGTCTTTTTGTTAGGGAGATATTCCTTTGACGATTATTACCTGTCGTTCATGTATAAATCCGTGAAAGAGGGTAATCGCTTTTTCTATATCATCGGAGACAGGAAAATAGAGTTTCTGACCGTTCATAAATCCAAAGGACTTGAAGCAGACTATGTGATAATTCTTCAATGCAACAAGGATACATACGGGTTTCCCTCACTTGTAAGCGATGACCCAGTGCTTAATTATGTCTTGACAAAAAGCGACCAATATCCATACGGAGAAGAACGCAGGCTGTTTTATGTAGCCATTACCAGAGCTAAAGTAAAGACCTATATACTGTATGACAGACGCTTTCCTTCCGTTTTCGTAGACGAATTCTTGCATCCGGAAAAAATCACGGAAGAAAGTTATGCCAAGCATCCAAACGCCAACAAAAAGTGGACACGCAGTGCGGATAATTTTCTGCTTACCCTTTATCATGAAGGGAAAAGTATAAAATACATAGCCGAGAAAATGGGCAGAAGTCAAACCTCGATAGTAATGCGATTAGGAAAATTGGAAGGGAAACGGCAATAAAATACTGATTGCATTTCGTTTGTCGAAAATATAAGTTACCTTTGCATAGAGTTGTTTGACAGCAATGTACTGCACATCGCAGAATTTATGACCGTTGCCAAGTCATTACCTCACTTGTTGCAAAAAGTGCGCAAGTTGCTTATTCCTAAATTATTCCTATCTTATAGCTGTATTTTACATAAAAACCAAGTGTGCATAATTTCGTGTTTATTAAAGTGTTTATAAAAATGTGATTAATCGTGTTGTGTTAGTGTTGTGACGGTACTTTATTCGTCAGTTTCCTTAATTCCTTCCGTATCTTATAAATCTGATTTTTAACCGGAACACTGTTTTTCGCTTCCGGCTTTAATGCCTCGATCTGCATCTTTAATTTTAAAACCTCTTTTGCCTTATCGACACAATCAAGCAAGTCCAGACCGGAACGGATAGATTCGTCTATCATCTCGCTAGCCAACCGGATTCGATCATAGAGTTTCTTTATATTATCCGCGTGGTTGGCGCGATTCATTTCAAGTATTCGACCTTCATTTGTATAGCCGTCATAAATGACATAATACAATTTGTCTACGTCCGGGCGACCTAAAAAGTGTCCGAGGAATTGCCAATAGTATTCGTCTTTTTCGTCGATGGTATTTCCGAATTGCAGTGATTCGATTTTTCCTTGCGACATCGGGCACTTGATTTCGCCCAGAGCGATAACTTTTCCATCAAATCCGTATACATAGAAATCGGGTGAATCTCCGAATCCTTCAAACGGTTCATTGAAAACAATGTCCTTAAAATCGGTTGTACACGACTTGATTTCGTTCATTAACTGGCTCCGTACCCATTCGACTGCTAGCGGTTCGTTTTCATGTCCCCAATCAAACGCCTTGTTACTTCCGTTTTCTCGCATCGTCCCGGTTCTACGCTCGTACCGTACTAAATACATCGCGTCTAACGCGGCTTTGCCAAAGGGACAACCTTTGCCCGCTTTCATCAGATCGGGAAGCGTAGAGGCGGTTATTTTGCCCCGTCTCTTTTCCTTCCATTCGATTTCTTTTTGTTCACTTGATTTCATGTGCTACTAATTCTTTGATTTGTTCTTTAGTTAGTTTATATTTCGTCTGGACTTGCGCGACCGTAAAACCGCCCGCCAGACCGTCGAGGATATTTTTCCAGATTGCCGATCCGGTTTCAACCGTAGGCAATGAGTTTTCTACTTTCGGAATGAATGGACGAATACGGAGCGAATCAACCTTTTCGCCGAAAGCGTCAACCATTACCGAACCGATTTGGATTTGCTTATTTACCCATTCTTCGAAATTCGGTGTTTTGAAAATCTTCGTCATAGTCTTGCAGTTCGTCCGGTTGAGAATCATCGGTTTTACATTCTCGAAGAAATAAGCGACGAAACATTCTTCTTTCTTTCCAGATGTACCGACTACCTGTTCTTTTTTCGTTTCCCGTATGGTGAGAATTATATCTTTCCCATCCGGTAGGCTGTAAGCGCCTAGATAGTCATAATTAAATTGAGTTTTCCAATGTGTCATTATCGTGTTGTGTTATTACTATTCGTTTCTTTATTATCTCCTGTAATCTTATCCAAAAAAAGATCAAGCGCTTTGATACATTTATCCGGCAATTCCTTTGATGCTTCGTTTTGACGCAAATAGTTTATCGTTTCTCCAATACCTATAATGCGATACATCTCTTTTGTTGTAGGGGTAAAAATCAATATTAAAAGAGAAATTGCAATAATAACATAGGATACTTTTTTCGCTTTATATATCCCTTTGTCGATACATTCTTTTTCACTATAAGATTCGACATTCGATTCGATAAATACATAAACCAACCATACAAGTGCAACTATAAGTATAATTACAAAAGTTACATTTACAGCATCTAGCCTTTCAATCCAATAAAGTTCATTCATTTTGTTTTGATTTTAAAAAGTCATTATTAAAATTATCCGATTCACCCTGATAAAGCGACTCATAACAGTGAGCGCAAACCGTTATTATCTTCGTGTCGCGTCTGCCACGTTCATACGTTTCGACTTCTAATTCAATCTCTTCTCCCGGTTCGATTTCCTCGCCGCAATCTTCACAAACTAGAGTATCAGCAGGACACGCGCCAAGAACCGTGCATATTCGACAATTACCGATACATTGAGGATTCGCCGCCATGTCGTTTCACATTTAGATAGTTACAAACTAGCACATAGACAAACGTGATGAATACGATCAATAGTGCGATAATCAATTTGCCCGGCTCCGGTTCGCCTTCTGCGAGGCTGCACGCTAAAAGCATTAAGAAAATAGCGGCGGGACTTTGTTTTAGTGTTAGCATAGTGTTTGATTTTATACGATCTTATTACTCTGTATGAATCTATCTATACTCGATAAATCGTACCAGATCATTTTTCCAAATTGAGAAAAGGAAACTAGTGCTTTTTCTCGTAACGTTCTCAAAAAATCATCCGAGCATCCTATATAGGATTTTGCTTCATCTTTACTAAGCCACTTCTTTACTATTGGCTCAACTTTTCCGGTTACTCTAGTTCGTCCCATTGCCGTATTATTCTTTGCGTTCAACATAAATGTTATCTCCGTCGATCCAAGTTTTAAAAACTTTTCCTTCATCGGTTTTTAAATCGGACGCGGTCGTTCTCACTGATTTTCTGCGGTTGCGTGGAAAGTAGGTTTGTCTCCCTACTTCCATCGCTTGCAGTGTCGGTTTAATTGGTGTTGTGTTCATTATCGTGTATCGTATTATGCAGGGCTTTCACCCTGCTGTTTAAACTTATATTGCTGCTTTCAACTTTTTTATATCTCTTATTAGTTTTTCTTGCCTTGCTACTTCATTATCTGCCATTTCGTCAAGCCCGATACTTGCATACCATTCTGCATTGTTAATAGCCTCTTCTAATGCTATTTCTTTTTGTTCAATTAACGCATTAATGGCGTTCTTATCACGGCTTTCGATTAATATCTCTAAGTCTGTCTTTCTGGTTAAAGTCGCTTTCATAATCGTATCTATTATGTAGCCCCGAAGGGCTACGGATTAATATTAAATCTTCTGGTATCCGAATGAGTTCATAAACTTCTCCGCGCCTTTGAACGTTTTGAAAGTCTTGCTACTAGAAAGCGTACACGCTAAGAATCTTTGTCCGACTGTTGTATTAATTAAACTTACACAACATACTGTTTCACTTCCCGCTTTTTTAAATTCTACGTCTCCGATCATTCCTGCTTTCATAATTCTATACTTTTATTTGTTATTTCTTGATTGATTGATTAACTTTGATGCGACAAAGATAGAAGTTATTTCGCAAAACGCAAAACAATTCGCGAAATAATTTCGCAAAACGCAAAATTATGACTAAAAAAGAAAGATTAGAGGCGATAATCGACTACTACAGCGATGGAAAGCCCTCCGTATTTGCGAAGTATATAGGTGTAGCTCCGTCAACTATTAGTTCATGGCTATCAAGAGATACGTTAGACTACGATCTAATTTTCGCAAAATGCGAAAATATTTCTTCCGATTGGTTACTTACCGGAAAAGGAGAGATGATAAAAAGCAATCCTAACATTCAGATACTAAATGAACCAAAGACAAAGGAAAAGAAACTAACTGAACAAGAAGTTTTATTATACGATGTTAGTGCAGCCGCAAATTTAAAAACACTGTTTGATAACAAACGACAAAATATACTAGGTAAAATTAGCATCCCAGATATGCCGCGTTGTGATGGTGCTGTATATGTGACAGGTGATAGTATGTATCCTCTTCTTAAATCTGGTGATATTATCGTATACAAAGAACTGCACGACTTTCAAGAAGTCATTTACGGAGAAATGTATTTAGTTTCCTTCGACCTCGACGGAGACGATTTTTTGACCGTTAAATATGTGAATCACTCGGATAAAGGAGATGATTTTGTCAAGCTAGTAAGTCATAACGCATACCACGATCCGAAAGATATTGCACTTAGTAGAGTCCGCGCGATGGCGCTCGTTAAGTTAAGCATTAGAAAAAATACAATGATGTAAACCGTAAATAAACAAAACAACATGAAGAAGCTACTATTATTAGCGATATTTTCACTGCTTATTTTGCCTGCAAATTCGCAAAGTAAGTACGAAAAACAATCTAATGAGATCATCGAATTATTCGACTCTATAAAATCGAATTTCACAGAAACGGAAGAAGGAATAAAAATAATCAAAGTTGTAGAACTCCCCAATATAGAAAAAGATAAGATATACATTGCAGCGCTAGAAGCTCTATCTAATATATATAAAGACTCTAAGGAAGTCATACAAAATAAAGACAAGGAGTTAGGAACAATTTTTGGGAAGGGAATCTTTTTCGAAAGTAGCATGTCAACATGGGGTGTATTAACAGAATCTAAATGCAAGCACGCAATCAAAATAGAAGTAAAAGATTATAAATGCCGCATTTCGATACAAACAGACGAAATAGAAAACACTGTAAAAAATGGAGTATCAGGACAAACGATAAGCAAAAATAAATATAAACTAAAATCATTTTTTCCTTTTTGGAAAGAATGTCCGATGAAACATCGAAAGGCTAGTTTCTCAAATATATGGTTCTGTTATGCCCACACTGTAGGGGCGGCAGAAACTTTCGAAAAAGAGATAATGACAATTGCCAATAATAGCGATAAAGATAATTGGTAATGCCAATCTCTAAAATAGTTATCAACCACTAAAACAAATCATCATGGGAACATTTTTCGGCTTCATCGCGGCATTATTCGCCGTACTTCAAATCGTCCTATTCTTCAAAATCTGGGGAATGACGAACGACATTAGAGAAATCAAAGAAAAGTATCTATCCTCGACCGATCCAAAGAAAAGCGTATCGCTCTCCAATAATCAACCGACCGAATTTAGTATAGGCGAATTGGTCGTAGAGATAAAGACGAATAAGCAAATGCGGATCAAAGAGATTACACAGGACGGAAAGTATAGTTGTTATACAGGCGGAGGCGCTTCACATGAGGGCGACTTTACGGCGGCGGAGATTAAGCGCTTTAATTCGTAATTCAATAATCAAAGAAGTAAATCACTAAAAAAAAACATTATGAATAAACTATTAACGTTATCACTTACAATAATCTTTGCCTCATTATTCTTTCAATCATGTAGTAACGAAGAGCAGGATTTGCCCGAAGGCGAAAGCCCTAACGTACCAGATAAAGATAGTAGTATAGACTTTGACGGAAAGACATATTGCACATGGATTAAGGACGCATCGTATTATATCGGTATATATAATACAGAAACAAAAGACAAGATCGCCGAGATTCCAACTGTAATAGAAGGAGGACTTAATCAAACGGCGAATATGCATTACGGAGAATCTAAAGGCTATACGATTAATGGATGTTATATTTTAGATATAAAAAAGAATGAGAAAGATATATATATATTACTAGAATACTCCGAAGATAAATACGAATTAGGAATTACAGAACTATTAATGTTGCGCGATAATAAAATCACGAAACGAATAAAATATACTAATGGGATAGGTAGACCGAATAAGTTAATATATTGGTATGATAAAGAGATAGTAGCAACGGCAAATGGAGATTTATCGAAATATGCTAGTGATGATTTCTACATTTATAGTAGTGGATTGGATTTAGTATATAATTCATCGGAAATGTCAAATTATTATTTTTTCCTCAATACGCATCCTGTCGATACTTATCGGTTTATTTGGATACTCGATGATTATATCCGTTTAAAGGATATTAAAAAAGGATTTGACGAGTTATGGTCGTACAAATACACAGACGAAAATGTTGTTATTAAACAAAAGGAGATTAATGTTAACGGGGAAACCGTTGAGATTAGCATGGAATTTGTCTATAAGGATGGTTCCAAAGAAATAAAGTCGTTTAAATTAAATCTCGAAGATGGTTCTCTAATCGAATAAACCCGAACAACATGAAAAACTGGATTAAGTCATATTGGAGCAACTGTTTGTCGATCGCTGCGATTATATGCAGCGTTGTCGCTATTTGCGTTTCGTTACCATCCGCACCGGAGTTAGGTATAGACTATATCGGGGTGATAGTAGGGATTTTATCATTTCTTGTAACATTGCTAATAGGGTGGCAGATATACAATGCAGTAACAATAGAGAAAAGAATAAAAGGTGAAGTTGAACGAACTAGAAATGAAATTGATAGCTATTTCAATAAGCAAAAAGTAGAAAATCTATATATGCTAACAATAGTCAATGGAATTTCGCAGAGTAGAATGGACGTTATGGAGAAAAAATATGATAGTGCGCTGTTTTGCTGTATATATACAATAGATGCAGCATTAAAAGCTAACACGCCGGATATTGCACAAACATGTCTTAATATGGTTATTGATTCAATCATTCCCGGCTTTAAAAGGCAAATGACAAAGGAAACAGCTAAAGAGAACAAAGCTAATTATATTCAAATTCTAAAAAAAATGAATGATGACAGAGTTATTGATCTGATTGTATATCTACGCTCTCTTTAGCTCTTAGAATTATGTGATTCATCATATTTGTATATATTTTAATGCCATCATTGCACATTTCCTCTAAATCCTTTTTCTTTAGTTGGTATTTTTGTTCTTCTTCATCCTCTTGCTTGCATTGATAAGTAAAGAGAGCCATAATAAACAAAATAGTAGAGATGGTACAAATAGTTATCATACCAAGAAAACAAAAATCAACTGCTGTCATAATAGTACTTTTTCTATTAGCCGGATAAACTAGAAACAGATAGCTTAAATTCAAACAAATAATATTTGCTATTTCTGATTGATTGATTAACTTTGTATTGAAAACGTTCTTTGATAAAGATGAAATATAAGAGGTGATATTTATAAGAAAGGACATGAGTATCGTTTTTTAATGCAAATTCGGTGCAAATAGATTTTATAAATATTATAAGATATTAATTATAAGCGTTTTAGGTGATGTAGAAAAACGCCTCTCACGCATGTAATACGAGTTCGATTCTCGTACCCACTACCAAAGAAAAAGAGGAAATGCAGTTTAACTACATTTCCTCTTTTTCTTTATAGATCTCGAAGTAAGATTCCTTATCAATCCTCAACCGGACTCTATCCTCCCTTTTCTGCCCTGCCAGATTCACAAACAGATTGAAATACAATTGGCTGAAAGAAAGGTTGGAACGATCATAAGTAATATCAAATGTCCAGGTTCTACGAAAAGAATCGAACGTTGCATACGATTGCTCACCCCCTTTACACATAAACACTTCCGGGAAAGACGTAGGAGGATAAGGTTGGAATAAACCCGCTAATTGAGCATAAATATAGTCAATCATCCATTCGTCTCCTGTTAAAGTCAATTCTCCCTTTAAACGGAGCTTGATGGCATAACTGGCAGTCACGTCGGACGAAGTATAAACAGGAACCTGGCTTTCTGCCGGATAGTTGCCGTCTTTATATCCAAGACTCATCGTTAGTTTGGATAGACCGACGCCATTAAAGCCACTCACCTCCTGATCTGCCAACCGGTTTTTCAGACTGACCATGAATGTCAGTTTACCGAGCGTCGGATCACCCGGATATTGTGCAAGCGTGTCCAGTACATAATCTTCGGTATTGTAACTACGGGTTATTAAATCACCCTTTCCAGCCTCCAAAGCCGGACCGCCTCTTTCCACATCCACGTTGCCAACCGGATAATAAATAGCATCATTATCCCTTACGCAACCACTCAAACAGAACAGCAACACTGCCAAGCCTATTATCTTATTCATTATCATCATACCTCTTGATTTTGCGGACAAAGATACATCTTTTTTATACCACACTTGATTTATGTCAACCGTTTTTAGTATTTTTGCACACATCAAGACAGAAAAGACATGGATACATTATTAAGAGAGACTGTAAATGCTGTTGTAAATTCCCGCTTTCCGGAAATGAGTATAGAAGGAAGACGACAGATAGAAAGTATACTGATTCGTGAAGAATTTCCCAAAGGAGCAATAGCGCTGAATGAAGGAGAAGTAGCTCATGAAATCGTATTTGTCGGCAAAGGGATGCTTAGGCAGTACTATTACAAGAATGGGAAAGACGTGACCGAACATTTCTCATACGAAGGATGTATCGTGATGTGCATTGAGAGTTTTCTGAAACAAGTACCCACCCGGCTAATCGTGGAAACCCTCGAACCTTCCATTATCTACCTGTTCCCTCGCGACATGATACAAAAATTGGCAAAAGAGAACTGGGAAATCAATATGTTCTACCAAAAGATACTGGAATACTCCTTGATTGTGTCACAGATTAAAGCAGACTCCTGGCGCTTTGAATCCGCCCGCGAACGCTATAACCTCCTGCTCGAAACACATCCGGAAATTATCAAACGTGCACCTCTGGCACACATTGCCTCTTATCTTTTGATGACACCGGAAACACTAAGCCGTGTGCGCTCCGGTGTTCTATGATTTTAGCGGCTTTTCCGGTATTCTTTAGGAGACATACCAGTGTAATGCTTGAAATACTTTCCAAAGAACGACTGGTTGGCAAAATTCAGCCGATCGGCAATCTCTTGTATATTCATACTTGAAGAATTCAGAAGTGCTTTCGCTTCCAGAATCACCAGTTCGTCTATCCACTCCCCCACCGTTTTTCCGCTGACCTCTTTTACTACTCCCGAAAGATGCTTCGGCGTCAGACACAACTGGTCAGCATAGAATTTCACGCTCCGTTCAGACTGGTAAGACTCCACTAAAGACTCATAAAAACGTTCGAAAATATATTCTTTCCGGCTTTTATTTTTCATGGTAGTAGCATTGGCTGGCGCATGATTGGTAAAGATATTACAAAGTTCAAAAAAGAACCCTTGCATCAAGCCCATTACCACTTCTTTACGATATAAAGCCTCCTTATTCTTCAACCGTTTTCTGATAAATGCATGATATTCCTTCACAGTCTCCTGCTCCTGCGGTGTAAGATTGAAACACGGGTAATCTTTCAGATAAAAGAATAAGGAAAGCACATTACTGATCTTAGGCAATGTCTCCAACAAGTTCTTCGACACAGCAAAGAATATCGCTTTAAAGTCGGAACTGAAACACCGCTGTTCGACAATCTGATTAGGCAGCGCGATCACCATTAATCCGGGGAACAGTTGGAACTCACGTAAACTAATATTAAAAGTACCAGTACCTTCCAGGCAAAGACCTACCGTCAACACCTCCAGTTTAGTCGGTCCATTATACAACGATATAACGCTCTCCGTATCGAAGAGCGCTATATCATTATCAACAACATCAATGTTGCCAGAATCTATATGTTTAGAATGAACTACCGAAGAAATACCTACTTTGGGAACATTTTGAATATACATACTCTCTCTTTTTTGCGACAAATATACCAGCATTTAATCAGATATACAAGCCGTTCAAGAGTATTATCAGACATAATGAACACTTTTAGTTACTTATTGAACAGACCGGAATAAATATACAGAATCACGTTGGGCAGCCGGCACTGTCCATTTCTCCGGAACAAACTTCCACTGATTCAGGGCTTTGGGGTTCATCGTACCTTTCTTTTCGATATAATTCATCAAATAGAAACGAAGATCTTTATCTGTAGAGAAAATTATGCGGTCCTTCAAATCCTCCTGCGGAATACCCGATCCTTTCGTCAACAGTTCTCCACCACCATTACCACGATAAGAATTTAAGGCCACTTTATATATCTTATCCATACGGAAAGGAGAACCGTCCGCCATGCTCGTAATCGTAATCTTTTCTCCCTTCGGTTTTGTCACGTCCACCGTATAAATAATGCCGGAAGCCGAGTCGAAATTAAAACTGAAGTTCTGGAAAGAAGCCCTGTCTTCCGCACCTTCCCGAGGTTTCTTCTTGAACCAGAGCAGATGATCTTCCGGTGACTTCATCTGGTTCGTCCACATATAATAAGACATCTCCAGAAAATCCTTAATCTCCTTTCCGGACAACGTCATCACATACAGCATATTCTCATACTTATACAAGTTGAACATATCACTGACAAACACATCCCCTTTCTTTATCTCCGCATCAAACGAAAGCGGAGCGGCAAAAGAGATGTCAGCTCCGGTTATATCGAGCTGTAAAGTATGTATCAAATCAATAAAAGCAGAAGGACCGAAGAAAGCAGGATGAGTAGAGATACTCTCGGTAAAAGTACCGATCTTCTTGGATACAAACTTCTGCACCGTCTCATATTGCGGAGCAAAACGCTTCATGAAATCCTCGCTGATTCCGTAAGCTTCCGTTTCTGTCAACTCCCCTTTGATGTCCTTGCTCTGCACCTTTCCATCTTTCAGCTTCAAGGTCACATCGACATTAGACAATACAATTCCATTGCTGGCCGGATCGATAATCAACACCGAATCTCCGGCTACATTCATCACCTTCTTACATTCGCGGGCATGATCGTGTCCCATCAATACAATATCGAATCCCGGCACATTCTTCGCTACATTGAGAGAAGCATTCTCATTGTATTTACCCGACATTTTGAAAGCCTCCTGTCCGGCATGAAACAATCCGATCACCAAATCCGGATTCTCTTTTTCACGGATAATCTTCATCCATTTGCGTGCCGTCTCTTCCATATCGTCGAAACGCAAGCCTTTCCACAGATTTTCAGAAAGCCATGCAGGGATGGCAGGAGTAATCATACCCAATACCACGATCTTCACGCCATCACGTTCCAACACCTTATAAGGAGCCAGATGGGGTTTTCCCGTAGACGTATCAATGATGTTGGCACCCAACACAGGGAAGTCACAAGTAGCTATCCAACGGTCGAACACAGCACGCCCCGTTTCCACATCATGATTCCCCATATTACCGGCATCATATTTCATGAAATTCATCATTTCCGAACAAAGATGAGGAGACACCGTATCTATATAATTATAGTAATAGGCAGTAGGCTGTCCCTGCAAAATATCACCATTATCCAGCAATATCAGATTCTCTTTATACTGTTCACGCTCTTTCTGCACGAAAGAATAAATACGTGCCAGACTACCCTTCCACTCGTGGCGGGTTATAAAATTGTAAGGATAATAATTACCATGTACGTCACTCGTTTCCACAATCTTCAGCTTCACCACCTTTTCCTGCGCCGCAACAGACAGTACGAGACAGAAAAGCAAGCCATAAATAAATCCTATTCGTTTCATTCTTTTTCTATATTTAGCGGATGCGAAAATACGAACCGTGCCCCACCGGTATAGTCAGGATCGATCCATATACTTCCTTTCCATTTATGCACAATCAATTTACAGATAGACAATCCCAATCCGGTTCCCTGGGCGTACTCATTCAGCTTTTCAAAACGCTCGAACACAAGTCCCTGTTTTTCTTTCGGGATACCGCATCCGGTATCCGTTACCGAGAAAATAGCCATTTGCTTTTCCTCATTCACAGAAAAGTCCAAGGTAATCTTCCCGCGTTTCGTAAATTTGTCGGCGTTGGACAGCAGATTAATGATTACCTGTTGCATACGCTGCACATCCGTCACCATCCGGAAAGTTTCAAAAGAAGTGGAAAACAAGAACTGATTGTCCGACGACTGCCGTGAAAAACTAACAGAGGCAACCACCTGACTACACAACTGCACCACATCACATTCCTCCCACGTCAAAGTCACCCGGTTCGCCTCCAGACGTGAAAGATCGAGAATATCATTAATCAGACGAAGCAACAAATCCGAATTGGTTTTGATAATCTTATAATAAGACTGCTGTTCATCCTCCGTGCTACCGCCCATTGCCAGTACATCCGAAAAGCCGACAATCGAGTTCAACGGCGTCCGTATCTCATGACTCATATTGGCAAGGAAAGCACTCTTCAGACGATTAGACTCTTCCGCCCTGTCTTTCGCTACACGCAAATCCTTCTCCGATTTCAGAAGCTCGTCTTTCAAACGTTTCGTACGGAAATAATAGAAAAGAGAGATACATAAGCCAAGTACCAGAATCACGAACAAAGCACAAGCAGACCATATCTGATAAGTATATTGCTGATAGAACGAAACCGGTTGGTTGACAAGCTGCACTTTAAAAGGCAACACGCTTGGGTGCAGCCCCCACTCTTTCACCTTCCGGCTATCCAATACCGCTTTAGAGCCAATGATCGAAAGATGCTTCCCCGTATCCTCCGGGTGCTGATCCATCCGTATGGACTCCATAGCCATTTCTCCTCCCACTTTCCGATAATCGGGCAGCACTCCTCCTATCGCCCAATATCCAAGGCTCACCGATGAAGGAGTAAAAGCCGGGATGGTAGGAGTAGCCTCCATCATGGCATACGTCGCATTCCGCATGAAATACCCCTCGTTCATATCCACACGCCACGTTCCCACCAGAATAACCGTATTTTCGGGCAGCTGTCTCAATTCCTCAACGATGGTATAAATAGAATGTCTCCGGCCGTCCATCAAAATCAAATCCAGATCGGGGAACTTCTTCATTTCTTTTCGTACCAACGCTTGCATAGTCACTCCGCCATAAGTATTGTCCGAGATAAAGGCAATGTGTTTCGTTTTCGGATAGAAAGCTTGAATCATGGAGATATTACCTTCTATATTATATTGATTGATAAATCCCGATTCCAGTTCGGGAATATCCAGATGATCTTCAAAGATATCGACAGATTCGGGCATCCAGCAATCAAGGTTTTCCACCGTATCTTTTGGCAATATCACCACATTACTACTGGCCAGACTGCACATCACCGGCACTTTCACCTGCATTTCATCCCTCTGCGACAAATAGGCAGCCCACGCTTCCTGTCCTAATAAAATAATTTGTGCCGGATGCTTTTCTCCCTGATATTTAGCCAGAATCTGCGTCATCATCGCGCTCCATAACGGAGCCTCCGAGAAACTTTTACAGTTCATGTTTTCGATGACAATGTCGCGCTGTCCTCCCAACTTACTATATTCATCCATATAATCGGAAATAGTGACCGAGGTTTGGTGTGCTGCCGGATTATAAGAGCAAATAATCAGAATAGGTTTCTTATCTTTAGAGACAGCCAATACTTCCGTTGACTGCAGAAGCCAAAGGAAACAGATAAAAAGATATCCAAGACGTCCCAGCATAATTATGCAGTTTTGATGTGTTAATTCATTAATTGAGTTGCAAATATAGTAAAACTTGTCGGGTTTAGCAGATTTATATGTATTTTTGTCGCTCATTTACTCTCAAAAAATACAAATTATGGAATTATTTCACAAGATGATTTCCGGTTTTCTGGGTATACCGGAAAGACAAATAAGTAGTACGCTCCATCTTTTGGGTGAAGGTGCTACGATTCCCTTCATCAGTCGTTACCGTAAAGAAGCTACCGGCGGACTGGATGAAGTGCAGATAGAGCAAATAAAAGAGCAACACGATAAGTTGTGCGACATAGCCAAACGGAAAGAAACGATTCTCGGCACCATCAACGAGCAGGGAAAACTGACTGCCGAACTGGAGAAACGTATCAACGACACCTGGAATCCGACGGAACTGGAAGACATTTATCTTCCTTATAAACCCAAGCGGAAGACACGTGCTGAAGTAGCCCGCCAGAAAGGGTTGGAACCGCTTGCCACCATCCTGATGTTGCAAAGGGAAAACAATCTTAGTACCAAGGCTGCCTCCTTCGTGAAAGGAGACGTGAAAGATGTGGAAGATGCCCTGAAAGGCGCCCGTGACATCATTGCAGAGCAAGTGAACGAGGACGAACGTGCCCGCAACACGGTACGTAATCAGTTCAGCCGCCAGGCAGAGATTAGTGCCAAAGTAGTGAAAGGAAAAGAGGAAGAAGCAGCGAAATACCGCGATTATTTCGATTTCTCCGAGCCACTGAAACGTTGCACGTCCCACCGTCTACTCGCCATCCGCCGGGCAGAGTCGGAAGGGGTGCTGAAAGTGTCTATCAATCCCGACGACGAGGCCTGCATCGAACGCCTGGAACGTCAGTTCGTACGTGGCAACAACGAGTGTAGCCAGCAGGTGGACGAAGCCACAGTCGATGCCTACAAGCGTCTGCTCAAGCCCTCCATCGAAACAGAATTTGCCGCTCAATCCAAAGAAAAAGCCGACGAGGAAGCCATCCGGGTATTCACCGAGAACCTCCGTCAACTTCTTCTCGCCCCTCCATTGGGACAAAAACGGGTGCTCGCCATCGACCCCGGATTCCGTACGGGATGTAAAGTTGTCTGCCTCGATGCACAAGGCAATCTGTTGCATAATGAGAATATCTATCCGCATCCTCCCGTGAACAAAACAGGAGAAGCTGCTTCCAAACTCCGCAAGATGATTGAGGCCTATCAGATAGAAGCCATTTCCATCGGCAACGGAACGGCAAGCCGTGAGACAGAAGATTTCATCAACAGCCAAAGCTTCGACCGTCAGATACCCGTGTTTGTAGTCAGTGAGCAGGGAGCTTCCATTTATTCGGCTTCGAAGATTGCCCGCGACGAGTTTCCCGATTATGACGTAACGGTGCGGGGAGCAGTCTCCATCGGCCGCCGCCTGATGGACCCGTTGGCAGAATTGGTGAAGATAGATCCTAAATCCATCGGTGTAGGTCAATACCAGCACGATGTAGACCAGACAAAACTGAAAAAAGCGCTCGATCAGACAGTAGAGAATTGCGTGAACCTGGTCGGTGTAAACCTGAATACGGCAAGCAGCCATCTATTGACTTATATCTCCGGACTGGGACCGCAACTGGCTCAAAACATCGTCAACTACCGGGCGGAAAACGGAGCTTTCGGTTCACGGAAAGAGTTGATGAAAGTTCCTCGCATGGGTGCCAAGGCTTTCGAACAGTGTGCCGGATTCCTCCGCATCCCCGGAGCCAAGAATCCGCTGGACAACACCGCCGTGCATCCGGAAAGCTACCACATCGTAGAGCAAATGGCCAAAGACCTGAAATGTACCATCGACGAACTGATAGCCGACAAGGAACTCCGCCGGAAGATTAACATCTCCGCCTACATCACCCCTACCGTCGGTCTGCCCACCTTACAGGACATTCTGCAGGAACTCGACAAGCCGGGACGTGACCCGCGTAAGGCTATCAAAGTCTTCGAATTCGACAAGAACGTGCGCACCATAGCCGATTTGCGCGAAGGAATGATTCTTCCGGGCATCGTAGGCAACATCACCAATTTCGGGGCGTTTGTCGATATAGGTATTAAGGAGAACGGACTGGTGCACCTCTCGCAATTAGCGGAACGGTTCATTTCCGATCCGACGGAAGTGGTATCCATCCATCAACACGTCATGGTCAGAGTGATGAATGTAGATTATGACCGGAAACGGATTCAGCTTAGTATGATCGGGGTACAGCAAGACTGATTGCTTCCCTTTTTTCTCCCCACCACACGATCAGAATCGTAAAAACAATCATAAGTACTGTGCAAATGAGCGAGCCTTCAAAACCGAAGGCTCCGCCATTCAGTACGTTTTCTTCGGGCATACGCAAAGTCAGCATGCTCGTCGTGAAATTATTTCCGCTCACCTGATAACCTAGAATCGGACCTTGAATCCAATTCCAGAAAAGATGAAGAGAGATAGGGAAACACAGATTCCGGGTATAAAGATAGGAAGCACCCAGCAACATACCGGCAAGTAAGAGATTAAGCATCGGTAGGAAAGCTATTTCTGGATTAAAGATATGCATAAACGCGAATAATGCCGACGAGATGAAGAGCGCCAGGAATTTATTCATATTAGTATGAAGCAGACGTCCGAGGATATAGCCGCGCATCAGAATTTCTTCAAACAACGCCACTAACAGGAAAAACACCCACGACCCCAATAAATCCAACGGCTTAAACTGAAAACCGGTGACTTCTATTTCTCCCAAAACAACAGAGATTCCGAAACCCAGCAAATAGAGCAAGATTGCCATCAGAAGTCCATACCACAGTCCACTGGCATGTCCTTTTAAAGAAAGTCCCAAATCAGAAAACGGACGACGTTCGAGACGAAGCAAGATTACGGCAGCAGTAAGAACAGCCAAAAGCATACTGGCCTCCACGAAAATATACCCTACTACTCCCGGATGACGAGCCTCCACTCCAAGAACCAACGACAAGCCTCCGCTAACCAGTGTCCCATACAATCCAATAAATATGAAAAGTACCACAATAAACAGCGAGATACATGCCCACACAGGAAGTCTTTTGGGTTCTTTCTTCCCATCTATGTTGTCTGCCTCCATTTTTACAATTTGTTAATCCGGCTACAAAATTAGATATAAAACATAAAAAAACATCATGCATTCTCTATTTTTCCTATATTTGTCAGAACAAATCTACAAAATTATGAAAATTAAACTACTATTGATAAGTTTCTTACTGGCCGCTAATGCATTAGGAGCCGCCGCCCAAGTGAGTAAGACGTATTATGTGAGTAAGCCCGGTACGCTGATTTCCATGATGACTGAAGAGGAAGCCAACAGTGTCACCCACCTCACACTGACCGGAAAACTGAATGCAGAGGACTTCCGGCATCTCCGTGACGAATTTGCCAATCTGAAAGTATTGGATATTTCGAACGCAGAAATCAAGATGTACAGCGGAAAAGCCGGTACTTATCCCAATGGAAAATTCTACATTTATATGCCGAACTTCATCCCTGCCTATGCTTTCTCGAATGTAGTAGGCGGAGTGACCAAAGGTAAAGCCACTCTGGAGAAAGTGATTCTTTCGGAGAAAACGAAGAATATAGAGGATGCCGCCTTCAAAGGTTGCGAGAACCTGAAAATTTGCCAGATCCGCAAGAAGACAGCTCCCAACCTGTTGCCGGAAGCGTTGGCAGACAGCGTTACCGCTATCTTCGTCCCCCTGGGCAGCAGCGACTCTTACCGCTACAAAGACAGATGGCAAAACTTTGCGTTTATCGAGGGGGAACCGGTAGAGACTACCCTGCAAGTGGGCGCCATGGGTAAACTGGAAGAAGAGATTCTGAAAGCGGGACTGCAACCCAGAGACATCAACTTCCTGACCGTTGAAGGTAAGCTGGACAACGCCGACTTCAAACTGATCCGCGATTATATGCCGAATCTCGTCTCTGTCGATATTTCCAGAACGAACGCAACAGCTATCCCCGACTTCACTTTCGCACAGAAGAAGTATCTGTTGAATATGAAATTACCTCATAATCTGAAATCTATCGGACAACGGGTATTTAGCAACTGCGGTCGCCTTTGCGGCACGCTGGAGCTGCCGGCCAGTGTGACGGCTATTGAATTCGGTGCTTTTATGGGATGCGATAATCTTCGCTATGTGTTGGCTACCGGAAATAAGATTACGACGCTGGGTGATAATTTGTTCGGGGAGGGAGTTCCGAGTAAGTTGGTTTATAAGAAATAAAAAAAAAAGAAATTACCCTGATATAAATTGGTGATTAGTCAACTTATATCAGGGTAAATTATTTGAATATTAGGACACTAAGAATCTTTAGAATTCTGCTTTTTCCCCAATTCCTCATGATTTATCTTTTTCATATAACTAGTTGCAGATAATGCAATAGCACTTCCTCCCCATAATCCAAATAACAGAAAGAATAAGTAACCCAAATACGCATTCATTTCCATGCCAAGAAGATGCAAAATAATTAATATAAAAAAATATCCCCAAAAACTATAGAAAAAGCACAGGTGAGAATAATAACATAAATAATATCTGAATTTAGAATCTTTCATTTTATATTCTTTTTTATAATAGGTATTACAATCAGTGCTAATAATAATGGTAAAGTAAAAGCCATGTCCTTCATAAAAGAAGGCTCATACTCATAGAAAAACAACGAGAATAGTATTTTTATAAAACATAGAATATACAGCAAGTTTTGTATATATATAAGATATTTACCAATTTTTCCAAAAGACGTCATCTAATTTATTTTTAATAGGTTCAAATATATCATAAGCATTATGTTCTTCGCTAATTTTTGATTGAGTGTCTGTTGCAGCATAACTCTAAACACACTATTTGTTTTTAATTTCTTGTCCTCTTAGCGAATATGAGATTCTTTCTTGCTGGCTTGCTTCATTTTACGTTCTTGTTTCTTCTTATTAATCTCTTCTAAAGTATATTTCTCCGCTTTCATGGTTATTTTATATCCAAGAAATAATCCTATTAAAAGCAATAACAGATAATTGTATAATGTAGACTTATATTCAATAGAAAAAGCTATATATACCACAAGAAAACAACAATATAATCGCGTTATTATTTTATCAGATTTCAAATATAATGCCCGAATAAGACCTTTTCCCTTTAATGGCTGTTTGAGTATCTCTATATAAGGGAATAGATAACTCATCATTCCCCCTATCGCTATAATAGATAACGCAATTGCAAGTATTACCCTAATAATAAATATTAAAGCAGGATACTCAAATAAAAAAGAGGAAAAAATACAATAGGGAATCATCATAAAGCTAAACCATAGTAGTGACTTTTTATATATTGCTATAAATAGATATCTCATATAATAATAAGTTCGTCGTTAAAGTTTATTTATTTACCATATTTCATCTTGTAGTTTATATACCCTGATGTGAGTTCACTAAACTTTAGCTATTCACATCAGAGTAATAATGTTGAGGTTTTAAGGAGTAATATTTTTATTTGCTTGATCTACTATATATTGATTAGCTCTTATTGCTATTTTGTTTCCAAGATATAGTCCAAACAGAAGTAATATTAAATAAACTATTGCTTTTTCGTGACTATAGAAGACCAAATATATTGCAAAAAAAATTGCATATATCACATCTATATCCCGGCTAAATTTCAAACAAAAAGATTTAACAATATTATTTGTTTCAGTTTTCTTTTCTTTCAGACCTTTATTCCTTGACAAAAAGTTTAACATCTTGCCTGTCAGCCATGCAATCCATGAAATTAGTAATAATATTATAACAATAAACATATATTCAAATTCTCCTAAATCAGGATGGAATAAGCAATGAATTATCATTAAAATACTATTAAAAATAGTAATTCTCTTAAATATTAATATAAAAATATCTCCCATATATTGCTTTTATTCAAATAGTTTTTTTATCCAATTATAAATATCCCCTACATAATCTGTTGAATATTCTTCTCTACCTTCAACTTGATTTGTATGAGTTTCATAAGCATCTTGAGTGGGATCAGGATTTGTTAATTCCATATATGTTCTATCTATAGCTAACCCTATTATTACTTTTTTCCCAACTTTTATTATTCTCTTTTTATCTTTAGGATCTCTTTTCGGAGCCGGATCACCATTAGGCATCATCCCTGACACGTTAGTATCAATACTTTCCGCCACATTCGCCTGATTCCTGTCCAATCCTTCTTTATTCCTCCTGTCTCTTTTTCTTTGGTGCTCATATTCAGGACTAATCGCATTCTTTGCCTGATAAAATAAAAGAGTTCCAAAGGCATAAGACATTTTAGGAGTATGATTTATAATCTGCCCTAATTCCGCAAATTTCCCCGATGTATGTCTCATTATCTGTTGATCTGAAGGCAATCTATAAGATTGCGTGTTCGTCAAAGGATAATAGAATGGTAGAGGAAGAGGGGATGGAACGGGGATGACTTGCTTGCCATCAGGATCAATATGCTTCACCGGATTATTTAAACAATACCCGTAAGGAGTAATTGAATAATTCTTTTCACTCATCGGATCTGCCACATGCCATCTTCCCAATACCGGATCATACATCCGCGCCCCGTAATCATACCAATCCAGACCACCTTTTCTGTCCAGTTCTTTTCCGTTGTACTTGTAAAGCTGAACCGAAGGGGTGGATGAAGCCAAGATTCCTCCGAACGGATAGTAATGATTCACCTCTTCCGCTTCACGATCTTCATTGTATACGACACGAACATTACCCAAGTAATCTTTCAAGAAGAAATGATAACTATAGGAAACATCGTCCGCGAAAGAAACAAAACCTTCACCATCGAGAAGAATCTTGTCGAGACTTCCGTTTTCATAGATCGCTTTACCACAATAATCAGTGGTGGTGATAGAATCTCCCATCGCATGGATGACCTCCAGTTTCGTTCCGTCGGCACTATAAAGATAGCTGATTGTACGTCCGTCGGTAAACTCTATCGCACTCGGCAAATTTAAGCAATTATACCGGATTCTCGAAATTCCTTTGTTTAAATCTTGAATCAAATTGCCATTTAAATCATAAGCATATTCTGCTGATGATCGGATGCCGTCTTTAAAATCAGTGGTACTTCCATACATATTATTCTTTGCGTGGTCTGTCACATTAAGCAAATGATTGCCCTGATATGACAGATTCAAGCTATCAATGGCTCCGAAACTTGCCGGGCCGACAGCTCCATTACGACACAAACCGAGAATATTGCCATTCTTATCAAATGAAGTGACCTGTTCGTCATAACAGTTCAGGTTGCCGGTCAGATTTTCTCCTTCACCATAGCAGGCATCAGTCATCCTGTTCATGCTGTCATAGGCAAAACGATAACCTTTACTGATGCCGTCCGTATCATCTTCCTCACTCCGCCATGCTAGGCTACTTATATTGCCATTATAACAGGGGATGCCAGGACTTGCATTATAAGAAATTTCTTCAGAAAGAAAAAAGCGGCACATCGTTTTTATTACCTGGTCACGGACGTCATACGTATACATTGTATAGGCACCCAATCCTCCCACATCTTTCAAAAACACCCGGCGGGCATTGTCATACGTGTAGTAAAGCAAATGATTGGCTCTATACGCATTATCAACGCGGTGATATACATCCCTAAGTTCTCCATCTGCCAGATATTCATAGGTATATTCTTCCATGTGCCGCTTTCCGTTCCCAATCTGATAGGTATGTAATCTGGCAAATAACTTTCCAGTATATGTATATGAATAAAAGTCTGTGTCATACCCGCCCAAATGATTTTGGGAACGTCCCTGTATTATTCTGCCTTTATAGTCATAATATAAGGCACTTGTCAAATATCGCTCATCATCCAGCACTTTTATTTTAGTCCCGGTCAGTCTCCCTTGTGCGGAGATAAGGGAGGCTTCGTGATTGATATATAAAGAATCATACTGCACTTTACCTATCTTCTCCAGCCCGAAAGCGAGTTGGGTGTCCGTTGTGAAGTTGTAATCATCATAGTAATTCACTTGTAAAAGAGAAGATAGCGTATAAGGAAAATGCTCTACTTCATACCCGGAATGAAGCACTCCGTCTTTCTCCGAAGTCGTTCGATAAGCCCTTACTATGGAATTATCCAATGAAGGAGGATCATTGAATGAACAAAGTCCTGTTAATGCAAGCCTTCCCTGATTATCATAGAATGTGAACGTCCATTCTTTTTTCTGTGACTGATTTCCATTCTGTGACAATATAACCCTGTCGGCTTTGTCATAAACATAACCTATTGCAGCACAGCCAGGTAGTTTCTTCGAAATACAGCGTCCGAAACTATCATACAAGTATTGATATGCGTACAAATCGAGATTTCCTGCCGATATTTCATCATTAATCATGGGTGGGAGAACATAGCGTATTCTTCCGAAGCGGTCGAATACAAAATAGGTGTCCGCTTGTTGATTCCCTCTACCTAGCCGGGTCAGTAGCGTACGCCCCTGTTTGTCAACAAAGGTGTAAGTCGGTTTCCCGTCTTCATCCGTGGCCTTTGTCACCTGCAATTCTCCCGACCGATAATCTCCTCTGCGAATCAGTGAATCGTTATCATCTATAAAATAGAACGAACAACGCAATGAATCAGCCGGAATATTCGTCAGATATTCCATACGGGCAGGATGATCTCCCCAAGCATCCCCCACTCCATATTGTTCTGTAATACGATTTAGAGGGGACGATTCATAGTTAGTTTGCAAATAACTTCTTTTACCTGCATCATGATAATCCCACAAGACACCACCCTTCAAATCTTCAGGAGACATGTAAGAAAAGCTAGTATTCGTAGAGAGCCATTGTTTCTCTTTCCGTCCTAAACTATCATATTCTATCAGGTGATGGTGAGCCATAATAGCACCGGCACGGTCTGCTCCATAACTTTGTGCAAAATCGAGCTCACGTCCAAGTCCGTCATAGAATGTTATTTCATCATAGTTTTTTTCTTCATCCTCTCCAAGTGGTGTTCGTACATAAATGTAATTATGTTCTCCCGGTATGGAAGCCAGGGTGTCTTTTACGGCTGTCATGGAAAGATCATTTGCAGAAACAGGTCCTGAAAGCAGGGCTATGGCAAATATAAATAATGATATATGATTTTTCATATTTCTTGTTCTTTTAATAGGAATTTACAGAATACCGATAATCATAAGCCTTTATGGTTCGCCCATAATTATCTTTTTGTCTATTGAGCCGCTGTAAGAGGTCATATTCATAATAACTGACCACTCCGCACGGATCCGTTACAGAGGTAACTCCGGTCATCGGCTGATACGTATAGGATGTTATTTGCGCCTGTGGCAAAGAAGCTCTTAGACGCACCAGTTTCGCACGATCCGGTGTGCCGGCTTGCATGAACGGCACGAGGTCTCCTCCCATAGCTGTTCGGACTTCACTAATGGTAGCTCCCTTTATTTCCGCTGCCAGATGCAAATAGTTGTAGCTCCAAAGGTAAACCGTCTTACCCTCGTTTCTGACAACATATAAAGGATGTCCCAAAGCATCATAATCAATACAATTGTACACTTCTCTCAAAGCGCCCTCACCTACCCTTTCCCAGGCAGAATAGCAAGGAAAAAAATGATCGGATACTCCTTTTATAGGAACATATTCATATTTCACCTGTTTCAGTTGCCGGCTGGTTCCATCATCGGAAATAGAATATTCCTTTTCTTCGACAATCGGAGAAAGTATATGCTTTTGTACCATTTGAGTATATATATCCGAGCTGGACTCACAGATCCTTTTATAGGTTTGTTTTCTTATTCCTCCATTGGCACTTTCTGAAATTACTTTTATCAAGCCGTCCGGATCATATTCATAATCAGTCTGCGTACTTATCGGAAAAGAGGGATTGTCGTATAAAGTATCACTCTCGCTTTTCAGCCTGTAATCATACAAATAGACCTTGTATGAGCAACCGTCGGCATAAGTTATAAATGAGGTCGGGCAAATATAATCAAGAGATGTCCTCATTGATTTTACGTAAAGGTCGGAAGAGCGTTCATAGGTCAGATACTTGCTCGATTTTAAAATACCGCCTGCCGAATACAGTTCTTCACAAAGAAGTTTTCCCCGTTCTACCGATCTGGAAGCACAAGGTTCATAAGGCGTTCGGTTCGGAAGTATGATTGCTTCCGGGGCTTCGTCCATGTGTCCATTATCGAAGTTGGTATATTTAGAACGGATAAAAGATCCGTCCGGTCTTTTTTCAATCACCTCACTGTAGCCGATATGATTTCCGGAAGAATTGATACATGCCGGTAGCACAGACTGGCTGCTGAATCTTCTTATTATACGTTTTACATCTTTATCCGCCCCGGTACCTTCTACCTGATAATCATCAAAATAGTACTTCACCTGTCCTCCCAGACAACCGCTTGAGATTCTTGCTTTTTCTTTATTAACTAAATAATCATCCACATAAAAGTACTCTTTTTCTACTTTTTCACCACTTTCCAATCCTGTATCACTATTTATTATCTTCTTTATTCTTAGTCCTCCCGCTATTTTCGGCTGGAATGTATCCTCGTACCCTTCCCATCGATTCATTTTCACTTGCTTACAATACTCGTGAGGTTCGAAAACGAAACGTGTATATCCTCCCGTGGGATAGTGCAGCCTTTTCAAAACGCCAAATGTCAAAACATCCGCATTAGGTTCGCGAGAATCGTAATGAGTGGCATAATTATCGGTCATCAAACGATTGTTGTAAAATCCCCAGTGATCTACTTTTCCGGACAGATAAGGGGGCAACTGCTCCGGAAAGTCATACTCCATATTAAAATTTCGTCCGTTTGCTCCCCATACAAATTCAGAAACAGATTGTAATATCAGGCGCTGTGAGGCGTTGTCATTGTACGAGAAACGGTAATCCCGAATCCACTTTCCTTTCTTATCTTTTATTTCCAGGTTACTCAACTTATACCATTTCAACTTGTCCAAACAATTCGGATAATTATCATCCAAAGGATTATCTGCAAGAAAATTCAGAAAACGATATTTTGGATTTTTGCGCCATAACATATATTGAGAAGCATAAATATCCTGTGAATATCTCAATTCCGTAGTCACTTCACGCGCAAAAGTTATTTCACATTCGGGAAAAGAAATACGGTTGAGATAAACCGGAGATATAAGACTTCCCTGATAACTGTCTTCAATGGCCGTATGGCTCGAAGATGAGCACTCCGGAGTCAAGATTCCGCCACCAAATGTAAAAGACCCCAAATCATCATACAGTGAAATAAACATTTGATTGATAAAATCACCACGCTCGTATGTGTAAGTTATTTCCTGACCGTTAGTCAGGATGATTTTTGTCAGATACCAGGCTGTAGCTGTCCAAAAATCCGTAGCTTGCTGAAAAAATCCGATAGAATATTCAATGGCATTCCGTTCTTTACCAAAGATATATTGAGTGCCATCTTCAGTAGTCAAAGTAAAACCATCAAAAGAAGGCGAATATCCGGAATATTGAAATGCCGTATTCGCTTTTTCAAACGGAACATCCATCCAATTACCACTAAAATCCACTTTTACAGGCCTGTCACATTGCACGATCCATGTTTTGTCACTATTCAACATAAATTTTCCATGGTAATCCAAAAAATTGAAATCGAACTCGTCCGGCTCAAAATCTGCTCCACCATGACTTTGAGCTGTTTCTTTGAGATAGTCTTGCGTATTCCATTGAGGCGTATTTAATGTTTCGGAATGAAAATAATATCCCATATTCATCAAATAGGTATGATTTTTCACATTACAATCATCAGGCTTGCCCTTCACCGTTCTGGATACAACTCCTCCGGTATTTAAATTCCACCCCATTCCTACCCATCCCGGATGTTGGTCAGGACGTATCCCGGCGGCATGATAATGGAGAGAAAACGGCAATTTAAAATCTCCGACAGGAACTTCATATATAGGAACGGATATATCCGGCATACCTGTAAATTTTGAAACCGGAATCTCACCATAAAGTCCCAAGGCCGCTACATTAGGACTAGGTAACGATTGTGAGGAAGCAGGAATCTGCGCATACATAATATTGTTGCCTAGTAACCCCACTAAAAAAATAAAGATATATAATCTTTTCATATACAACTCATTATTAATTATTTCATTCTAAATAAAAAAACACAGGCCACACATCAACTATTATCAAATTAACAACCTGCAAAAGGAGCTAACCAAACAACTATTTCGTGCGACCTGTGATCACTTTTACAGATTCATCGCATTACCGCCCACAACGCCCAGCACTGCCGAAGCCACCGCAATGACGACTTTCAGAATCATATCCCAAAGGGATCTCTTGACTGCCATAACTTTACACACCTCCTTTCCATACGCTCTTTGAAGAATTAATTACTTTTAATCACTAATTACATTTAATGATTAGTTACTTTCAATGATCTATCACTTCCTGAAAACTCTCTTACCTTATTTTCCTGTTATCCTACTGAAAATTAGTCCTCTACGTGACTGGAAGCTCCAAACTCCGCTTTCACCTCAAAGCACGGACACGCTTTGATCCATTCTTCCGGCTCAATCTCCCCGTTTCCGTTGCGGTCGGGACTTAAATCGCGATGACCGCACACCCGGCTACCAGGATAAGTCTCAAGTAATTGATGAACCAGCAGCTTGAGTGCCGCCCGTTGTTCCGGTGTCCGCGTGTCTGCCGGAGAGCCGTGGCCATCCAAACCGCCTTCGTAGCAGATACCTACACTGTTCAAGTTGAATCCTTTCACGTGCGCACCGATACGTTCAATCGGTCGGGTGAGGTGCACTGTTCCGTCTTTGCGAATGTAGTAGTGATAACCTGTTCCGTTAAACCCACGCCGCCGATGTTGAGTTTCCAGATCATCCGGGGTGAGCGAACGGTCGGCACGAGTGGCGGAACAGTGGATCACGATCAAATCAATCTTTCTCATCATAGTGCCACTGTTTTTCTTATCAGTTGTAAGCATTATCTACACTCTATGAATTAAGCTGCCGGGTCCGGAGCTTCACCGCTACCGCCTCCACTGCCTCCACCGACATCTTCTCCACCACCTTCATCACCGGGATCTTCACCATCGGTTTTCTTCTTCTTGGGTGCGTCGAGATCCAGAAACTCGATTTTCTCACCGGCACGGGTAGACGTCAGATTAGGACGAACACTACTCGAAGGACGGAAATTGATATTGACCGTTTTGATGTTCTTCATCGTACACTCATCTTTCGTGTCCACTCCCCGCGTGGTAGCGGAAAGGCTGAATACACCAAAATCATGGATATTGACGGATTTACCGTCGAACAGCGCCGTACGCATCGCTTCTACGAGATTAGTCAGCACACTCTGAATGTCACCCAGCGACAGGGAACTTTTCTCTTTCATCGTGTAAGCAAGTTTATCCAGGTCTACACTCTGTCCCTGCGTCACAAGTTGCGGATGATACTTCACCACCCCATCAACCTTTCTCGGGTCTTTACGACCCATTCTTTTAAATGGTATTGCCATGATAAATTAAAAATTGAGAATTAATAATTGAAAAATAAATATTACAAACCGCGGTTACCGCAATCAATATCGGAAGAGAGGAACGAGCTCTGTTTCTTTTTCTTTCGATACCTCAAAGATAGCGTATTATAAGGGGATGAAATGACGTACTTTGTCTTACTTTGACCTAGTTTGTCTTACTTTCATTCAGAATGTATTTACTTTTATTCAGAGTGATTTTATTTGACTTATATACTTGGACAAGCGGGAGATTTTCCGTATATTTGGAATACGATAAAATTAATTTTCCGAAGATATGAAAGCAGAAAAAGAAGAGATAGCGGAGGAGCCGTTTGTCATACGTCCGTATTTGAAATCGGAGCTGGCACATTTATACAATCCTTATGTACCGTTGGTGTATGCCATGCGGAAAATGAGGGAGTGGATCAGAAATAACAAGGAATTATATGACGCAATGTATAGCGGCGGCGAAGGAAAGAACGACCACGCTTACAGCGCAAGACAGGTACGACTCATCGTGAGGTATCTCGATGAGCCATGAATCTCTTTAGGGCAAGTGCTGATTAGCTATAACGAAAATAAAATTAGCTATAATGAAATCGAGATTAGCTATAATGAAATCAGAATTAGCTATAATGAAGCTTATATAATAATGTACACGTGCGCGGGCGCGAGAGAATATTCTTTTTATATAGAAAAAAGCGTGTAATTGAGGTGGAGGGGTTCCACCTCAATTACACGCTTTTTCCATCAAATAAAATCTATAAAGAGAATAAACAGCATAAGTAAATGACAGGAACAAAATAAAACGTACCTTTGCGTCTTTTTAAACCAACATTTTTTAACAGTAATCAAATAACACTTAAAATCATGAGAAAAAAGACATTTTTTCCGAAGGCTTCGTTTATCAGAACAAGCAGGCTGTAACACTCGAAAAGGAAGAGTTTCCCCAAGTATCCCAGTTTATCACGCAAATGCTTGGCACTGTCAACAATTTGTATGTCAACAGAATAGAGGTAAGTCCGCGCGACCGCAAGAAGTTTCTCCTTCCCTTTGTCCATCTCTGTTATGACCATGACTCCCCTTTTAAGATTAAAGGTCCCAAATACTTTGCAGAATTGTTGTATCTGGCTGTTGATTTCAAGAAATCAAACGATTCGGACGAATCATTAAGCGTGGAAGAGATTGATTGTGAGATACAAAGACTGAAAAGAACGCTTTTTGACGATTAGCATTAAAGAACCGACTGTTAAAAAACTGCTTTTTGAGTACAAAAAGCAGTTTTTTTTATCTACAAGAAAAGCCGTCCTTTGCAGCGTGTTAATATTGACACAACTTAAAATCATATCAACAATTAAAATGGAAAATATCTCAATAACGACATACAGGGGATTATCACTCGTATCAGGAAGTATCAGTATCCGGCAAATGTTCGAATTTATCCGGGGAGATGTCTATCGCGACAGAATCCGGAGACTCCGGGAAGCAATGGATGCAGGAGACACGGTGAAAGCAGACCACATGAAGAAGCAACTGCCCTACTGCACCATCACGGCTACTTACGCCAAGGAAAGGCTGGCTTACAGTCTGGACAAGTATCAGGACATCATCACGCTCGACTGTGACGATATGCCGGCAGAAAAGATCCCGGAATTCCGCCAACTGGTGAACGATTGCCCCGACACGTTAGGCAGTTTCGTCAGCCCACGGATGCACGGGCTGAAGATCTTTGTCTACCTCACCGGCAATGAGGCGGAAGCCTTACGCACCGAACTGAACGCATTGGGAACCGTAGACTTCACCCCCCTCGAACGCTATCACCACCGCATGTACGCCCTGGCAAGCAGCCAATATGAAAAGCTGCTCAATACCAAAGTAGACACCAGCGGGAGCGATCCGGGACGCGGATTCTTCGTGTCGCACGATCCGGATGCTTTCCTCTCTCCCGAACGACTGGAAAACGTGAAGCCGCTGACCGTAAAAGTGACATTGCCCACTGAAGAAGAATGTAAAAACAAGAAGCGCAAAAATCCGGGAAAACGATCCCCGCTCCTCCCCGTGCAGGAGAATGCGTCGCCCATCGACCTGCAAGTGCAACTCGACTTCCGCAAGGCGCTGGAGTACACCAAACGCAAAGAACGTCTCGAGATAGGCAACCGGGACAATTTCTTCTATTGTCTCGGCAATCAGTGCTACCACCGCCATATCACGGAAGAGGAGTCCGTCAGTCTGGCACACAGCCATTTCGGCGACCTACCCGATTTCGACCTCGAACTGCCCTTGCACAATGCTTACCAATATACCTCAAAGACCGATCAGGCGGAAGAAAAAGAGAAAGAACCGAAAATCTGCCAGATTATCAAGTTTATGGACGAACACTACGAAACCAGAAGAAACGTAGTGAAAGAACAAATCGAATTCCGGAAGATAATGCCCGCCCTGCCCGAAACAGAGTTGCCGCCTTTCAACGCAGTTCGTACAAAGGATATTAATACATTCTATATCAACGCACATATAAATAAGATTTGCTGTACGCAAGCTGATTTGAAAGCTGTTGTAGACTCGGACTACGCAAAGCCGTTCAACCCGTTTGTCCATTATTTCACCTCCCGCAAGGCATGGAACGGGAAAACGGACTTCATCGGACAAATGACGAAAACTGTACAAGCGGCAGACCAAGCTTTTTTCGAAGACAGTTTCCGACGCTGGCTGGTGGGAATGGTAGCGTGCGCCATCGACGACAACGTGCAAAACCACCAATTGATGCTATTACACGGCGCACAGGGAAAAGGAAAGAGTACCTTTATCCGACATCTCCTCCCGCCGGAACTGAAGGATTATTATCGTAATGGCATGATTATTCCCGAGAACAATAACCATTTGCTGCAACTGTCGTCTTGCCTGCTCATCAACTTGGATGAATTTGACACGCTCTCCCCCGAGCGTATGCAGAACCTGAAAAGTCTTATCACCCAAGACGTGGTAAACGAGCGTAAGGTCTATGACATCCAGAACTATACGTATATCCGCCGCGCATCGTTCATTGCCAGTACCAACAATCCGCACTGTATGCCGGATGTCAAGGAAAACAGGCGTATCCTGTTCAGCACTCTTCTGAACATAGACTATCACACGCCTGTCAATCATGAGGGGATATACGCACAGGCATACGCACTCTACCGGCAGGGATTTCAGTACTGGTATGAGAACGAGGAGATTACGTTTCTCAACAACCGCAATGAGGCGTTCCGCCAAAAAGATCCGATAGAGGAGAATCTTTTCTTCTATTTCCGGGCAGCCAGACAGAATGATATTCAGGCGCAATGGTATCCTGCCTCCTACCTGCTGTCGGTATTGAGCATGAACGGGCGCACACAGGCCAATACACAGACGAAAAAAATGCTGGTCACGGTACTGGAAAGCAATCATTTCCAATCACGAAAGACCTCCAACAACATAACGGAATATTGGGTGGTGGAGTATTCGGCCGAAGAGCGCAAAGAAAATTCAATACGCCCGCAGCTTCCGGTGCAGACGGGGTTGGAGTTGTAGTTTTTCCGCGGATAGCAGTTTTCCCACGAAATGGCAGTTTTCCTCCGGATAGTCGTTTTTGCACAAAATAGCGGATAAACGGATAAATTAGTGGCATTAAACGTGTCACATTCATCCGTTTTTCCGTATATTTGCTTCGATATGAATGATGAATAAAGAAAGGAATCACAATATGATAAAGCAAATACCATACGGATTGACGGATTTCGGTCGCATCCAAAAAGAAAACTATTATTATGTGGATAAGACGATGTTTATCGAAAAGATAGAAATGCAACCGTCTTATCTGTTCCTGATCCGTCCCCGGCGCTTCGGGAAAAGTCTGACGCTGGCGATGCTGGAGGCTTATTATGACGTTCGGTATGCCGACCAGTTCGACGAATTGTTCGGCCATCTGTATATCGGGCAGCATCCTACGCCGATACATAACCAGTTTCTCATCATGAGATTCAATTTCTCGGAGGTGAGCTCGAATGTCAATGAGGTGGAGGAATCTTTCCGTTTGCATTGTTGCGGGAAGCTTTCTGATTTTGTTTATAGATACGAGCATCTGTTGGGAAAAGACATTTGGAATGTTCTGGATGAAAAAACGCAAGCGGATCCCGGCGCCTTTTTGTCCTCAATCAATACCTATGCTACCCGTAAGGGAGACCTCAAAATCTATCTCCTGATTGATGAATACGATAATTTCACGAATACCATTCTTTCTACTTACGGCACGGACTTATATCGGAAAGCGACACATGGAGAAGGATATATCCGCAGGTTTTTCAATGTAATCAAAGCCGCCACGACGGGAATGGGCTCTGCCGTCAACCGCCTATTCATCACGGGAGTAAGCCCGGTGACAATGGATGACGTAACAAGCGGATTCAACATCGGAACGAATATCACCACCGACCCATGGTTTAACGACCTTGTAGGTTTCAGCGAGAAGGAATTGCGCGAGATGCTGACGTATTACAAGGAACAAGGCGCTCTCCCGATGTCGGTAGACGATGCGGTGACAATGATGAAACCTAACTATGACAATTATTGCTTCAGTGAAAATAAATTAGCAGATTGTATGTTCAACTCGGACATGGTGCTCTACTGTATGAAGTCATTGATATTGCACGGAGTGAAACCTAAAGAGATTGTAGATCCCAATATCCGCACGGACTTTAACAAGCTTGCCTACCTTGTCCGTCTCGACCATGGACTGGGAGAAAATTTCTCCGTCATCAAGGAGATTGCGGAGCAAGGCGAGATAGTGACTGAGATAGTCACCCATTTCTCCGCACTGGAAATGACAGACGTGGGCAACTTCAAATCTCTGCTGTTCTATTTCGGACTGCTTTCTATCAAAGGGGTGGATATGATGGGGCGTCCCATCCTGCACATTCCCAATCTGGTGGTTCGCGAACAGCTATTCAATTTCCTGATTCAGGGATATGCCCGTCATGACATCTTCAAGCTCGACGTGAACCGCTTGCGCACTCTGTTTGAGAATATGTCCTTCAAAGGAGACTGGAAACCGATGTTCGAATTTCTGGCAGAGGCCATTCGGGAGCAGAGCCGGATAAGGGAGTACATAGAAGGGGAAGCTCATATCAAAGGATTCCTCCTCGCCTATCTAAGTATGTTCCGCTATTATCAACTATATCCGGAATATGAGATGAATAAGGGTTTTGCCGATTTCTTCTTTAAGCCCAGTCCGGCGGCACCCGTATCTCCACCGTACACGTATCTATTGGAGGTGAAGTATGCGAAAGCAGGAGCGTCGGAGAAAGAGATACGCGCGCTTGCCGATGATGCGCGGGAACAGTTGATTCGCTATAGCAAGGATGAATGTGTAGCGGAAGCTCGTGAGAAAGGAGGACTGAAATTGACTACGATCGTGTGGCGCAGTTGGGAACTGGCGCTGATGGAGGAGGTAGAATAGACTACCAGCCACATGAAATGTGCGGATGAATCTTATAAATGAATAAAGAGGACATTCTTAATAGTATTTTTCAATTCCCCCAAATCCTTTTATCATTTTATTTTCCTTCGTTTTATTGATGAAGTTGTTCAATCGCTTTTCAAATTCTTCCGGTCGTTTTCTGGCAGCTTCAATGTATGCAATTCGGATACGTCTATACGCATCGGAAAATTGTTGGTAATTCTCCCATACTGTTTTATCCTCTTTCAGTTTTCCGATGATATCATTCGGGAAGACAAAAGGGGCTGACAATACTTTTCGTATATTATCTTCCCTATCAGGGTGAATCATATTATGTTCCAGCAACCATTTCAGTCTCTCTTTGTTGGCTTGCGAGTAGGAACTTTTAGGGTTTCTGGGTGTGAAATGCTGGATTTTATGTTCTTTGTCGAGCGCCTTTATGGTGCTGTCGATCCATCCGAAGCAAAGGGCTTCCTCGACAGCGTCGTTGTATGTAACACTTTTTTCGCCCGAAGATTTGGAGGGGAATACAAACCAAACGTCATTGGCGTTTTCAAAGTTGTCTGCCAGCCATTTTCGCCAATCTTCTCTGTTTTCAAAATATTTTATTTCCATAGTGCTAAAAAGAACAGCAACCCATTGTTGAGAATAGGTTGCTGTTAAATTGGTTATTCATCAGACTTCATGTATGGGAGTCAGGGGCTTTTATTCGTCCGGTCACTTATTTGTCTCCGTACATCTTCGCCCGCAATTCCTTAATATGGTCGGAAGTGATATATTCGTCATATTCCATCATCTTGTCGATGATACCGTTCGGTGTCAGTTCGATGATGCGGTTGGCAACGGTCTGAATAAATTCGTGGTCATGAGACGAGAAGAGGATATTTCCTTTGTACGTCTTCAGGTTGTTGTTGAATGCCTGGATAGATTCCAAGTCCAGATGGTTGGTCGGAGTGTCCAGAATGAGGCAGTTGGCATTGCGCAGCTGCATACGGGCAATCATACAACGCATCTTCTCACCTCCGGAGAGTACGCTTACTTTCTTCAATACCTCTTCGCCGGAGAAAAGCATACGGCCGAGGAAGCCTTTCATATATACCTCGTTGCCTTCTCCAAACTGGCTCAACCAGTCTACCAGGTTCAGGTCGGAATTGAAGAAATCAGTGTTATCCAGCGGCAGGTAAGCAGTGGTGATGGTTACCCCCCAGTTGAAAGTACCTGCATCGGGTTTCATGTTTCCGTTGATAATTTCGAAGAAAGCAGTCATCGCGCGCGGATTGCGTGACAGGAATACCACCTTGTCACCTTTCTCTACGTTGAAGTTCACGTCGTTGAAGAGCACCACGCCTTCTTCCGTCTTCTTGCTCAATCCGGAAACTTCCAGAATCTGGTTGCCCGGCTCGCGTTCGGGAGTGAAGATGATGCCCGGATACTTACGTGAAGAAGGTTTGATTTCTTCTACGTTCAGTTTCTCCAACATCTTCTTACGGCTCGTTGTCTGCTTGCTCTTCGCTACGTTCGCGCTGAAACGGCGGATAAACTCTTCGAGTTCTTTCTTCTTCTCTTCAGCCTTCGCCTTCTGGTTCTGTTGCTGACGGAGAGCCAATTGGCTGGATTCGTACCAGAAACTATAGTTACCGGCAAACATATTGATTTTTCCGTAGTCGATGTCTACGGTGTGTGTACATACAGAGTCGAGGAAGTGACGGTCGTGGCTTACCACCAATACGGTATGCTCGAAGTTGGCAAGATATTCTTCCAACCAGGTCACTGTTTCCATATCCAAGTCATTGGTAGGCTCATCGAGCAAGAGGTTGTCCGGATTTCCGTACAATGCCTGCGCCAGCATGACACGCACTTTTTCCTTACCACTCAATTCACCCATCAATACGTAATGCTTATCTTCTTTCACGCCCAGTCCGCTCAACAGCATGGCTGCGTCGCTTTCCGCATTCCATCCGTCCAACTCGGCAAATTTTTCTTCCAATTCGGATACTTTCAGTCCGTCTTCGTCTGTGAAATCTTCTTTTGCATACAATTCTTCGCGCTGCTTCATGATGTCCCACAACACGGTATGTCCCATCATGACGGTATCCATGACAGTATATGAGTCCCACTTGAAGTGGTCCTGACTCAACACCGAGAGACGTTCGCCCGGTCCGAGCGCAATCGTACCTGTTGTCGGGTCCAAATCTCCGTAAATCGTACGAAGAAACGTAGATTTTCCCGCACCGTTCGCACCGATAATACCATAACAATTACCACTCGTAAACTTCAGGTTTACGTCATTAAATAACACTCTTTTACCAAACTGAACCGATACGTTCGAAACTGTAATCATCTTATTATTTACTATTTTACTAGTTACTATTTACTATTTGAGCGTGCAAAGGTAGACATTTAAAATGAATTATGAGCTATCTGATATGTGCCAATCTGACATAAAAGTGTTACCTTTGCTGCGTTTTTTGGCAAAACGGCCAACTTGGCAAAGTTTTTGCAGACGAAATCTGTGACATCCGGTCAGTCCGGTATGTTTATAAGCGGTATCTTGCATAGATAACGTGTGTTTCTAAATAGTAAATAATAAAATAGTAAATACCAAGATGGATCCGAAAGAAAAAAAAGTGAAGGAAGAGGAACTGAATGTGGAGGAAACTCACAATCCTGCGGAAGACCAACCGCAAAACGAACAAGCAGAGGGAACCGCTCCGCTGACTCATGAAGAGGAGTTGGAAAAGGAACTGGAAAAGGCTCAAGAAGCGCTTGAAGAGCAAAAGGATAAATATCTGCGCTTGTCTGCCGAGTTCGACAATTATCGTAAACGCACTTTAAAGGAGAAGGCCGAACTGATCCTGAATGGTGGCGAAAAGAGTCTTGGCAGTATTCTTCCGGTAGTGGACGATTTCGAACGTGCCATCAAGACGATGGAAACGGCAACGGATGTCAATGCCGTAAAAGAAGGGGTGGAACTGATTTACAATAAATTTATGGCTGTTCTGGCTCAAAATGGTGTGAAAGTCATCGAGACGAAAGACCAACCGCTGGATACTGATTTCCATGAAGCCATCGCGGTAATCCCCGCACCGTCGGAAGCACAGAAAGGTAAGATTCTGGATTGTGTGCAGACGGGGTATACACTGAACGACAAAGTGTTGCGCCACGCCAAAGTGGTAGTAGGGGAATAAGGATTCGCAACCCATAAAACTCATAATTTTTAAAGAAGCATGGCAGAAAAAAGAGACTATTACGAAATATTGGAGGTGACGAAGACAGCCACAGTAGAGGAGATTAAGAAAGCGTACCGTAAGAAAGCAATCCAGTATCACCCTGACAAGAATCCGGGGGATAAGGAGGCAGAAGAGAAATTTAAGGAGGCGGCCGAGGCTTATGACGTGTTGAGTAACCCGGAAAAGCGTTCGCGTTACGATCAGTTCGGTCATGCGGGAGTGAGCGGTGCGGCAGGCAATGGCGGTCCGTTCGGTGGTTTCGGTGGCGAGGGGATGTCGATGGATGACATTTTCTCTATGTTTGGCGACATCTTTGGTGGCCGCGGCGGCGGTTTCGGGGGAGGCTTCGGAGGGTTTAGCGGATTTGGCGGTGGCGGTTCACAGCAACGCCGGTATCGCGGCAGTGACCTTCGTGTGAAAGTGAAGCTGACGTTGAAGGAGATCTCTACCGGAGTAGAAAAGAAATTTAAACTCAAAAAATATGTGCCGTGTGACCAGTGTCATGGCACGGGTGCCGAAGGTGACGGCGGTTCGGAGACTTGTCCTACTTGTAAGGGTAGCGGCTCCGTGATCCGTAACCAGCAGACTATTCTGGGCACTATGCAGACTCGCGTCACTTGTTCTACTTGTGGCGGTGAGGGTAAGATTATCAAGAACAAATGTAAGAAGTGTGGTGGCGACGGAATCATTTACGGTGAAGAAGTGGTGTCGGTGAAAATCCCTGCCGGAGTGGCAGAGGGTATGCAGCTTTCTATGGGTGGCAAAGGAAATGCCGGCAAACACAATGGTGTGGCAGGCGACTTGCTGATTCTCGTAGAGGAAGAACCGCATCAGGACTTGATTCGCGACGAGAATGATTTGATTTATAATCTGTTGCTTAGTTTCCCGACTGCTGCTCTGGGCGGAGCTGTGGAAATTCCGACTATCGACGGCAAAGTGAAAGTGAAGATTGATTCGGGTACTCAACCAGGTAAGGTGCTTCGTTTGCGCGGCAAGGGATTGCCGAATGTGAACGGGTACGGAACGGGGGATTTACTCGTCAACATCAGTATCTATGTGCCGGAAGCGCTCAATAAAGAGGAAAAGAGCACACTCGAAAAGATGGAGGCTTCGGACAACTTCAAACCTAACACGTCGGTGAAGGAGAAGATTTTCAAGAAGTTCAAGAGTTTCTTCGATTAATTTTTTGCTATAATATATAAGGTATAAGTGAGCTGCAATCTTTTTTGTGGCTCACTTCTGTTTTTAGGGCTTGTCCTTTTAAAAAAAAGACATATATTTGTGTAGCAAATAAATAGATACTAAATATAGACTTCAAGTATGGCAGAACCTTTTAAGAATATGTACAACAAGCAATTTTTCGATCTGTTTACGAAAGATTTGAGACTTGTTATCGATGATTTTGATGCTCACGGTTTTGTTTCTCAAATAATGGATGATGAATGGGAAGGCAGGGAACTAAAACAGCGCTGGATACATATCACTAGCATTCTGAAAAAGTTTTTGCCGGCAGATTACAAAGAGGCGATCGCTAAGATTCTTGAGTTGTTGGATCATGTAAAAAGTACGCGGCCTGATTTTTCGGTGATAGACGATACGAAGTTTGGATTGATGCTGGAGTATGGGGTGATTCTGAATAATTATGTCGAGCAATATGGGTTGGATGATTATGAAACGTCTGTCAAGGCGATAGAGAAAATCACACAGTTCACAAGTTGCGAATTTGTGACTCATCCTTTTATAATAAAATATCCGGATGAAATGATGAAGCAGATGTTGGTTTGGTCGAAACATGAGCATTGGGGAGTCAGGCGGCTTTCGTCAGAAGGTTGCCGTCCGCGTTTGCCTTGGGCGATGGCTTTGCCGAATCTGAAGAAAGACCCGACACCTATTATTCCTATTTTAGAGAATCTTAAAAATGATCCGGCAAGATTTGTACGGTTGAGCGTTGCCAATAATTTGAATGATATTGCGAAAGATAATCCGGAAATTGTCATTGATTTGGCAAAGAAATGGAAGGGGGAATCTAAAGAGGTAGACTGGATTATTAAACACGGTTGCCGGACGCTCTTAAAACAAGGGATTCCAGAGGTGATGGAGTTGTTTGGCTTTGATTCTATCAGAAATAATATTAGTATGGAGGATTTTCAGATTTCAAGTCTTAAGGTTAAAGTCGGTGATTCGTTGGAGTTTGGTTTTAACTTGTTGAATCATAGCAATAAGACAATCAAAATACGGCTTGAATATGGTATTTATTACCAAAAAGCAAATGGAACGCTGACGAAGAAAGTTCATAAAATCAGCGAAAAAGAATATACCGGGAATTCTACCACACGAATAACGCGAAAGCACTCTTTCCGCGTGGTTACGACGAGAAAATTCCATCTCGGGCTTCATCAAATTGCTATAATAATCAATGGGAGTGAATTTGAAAAATATGATTTCGTTTTGATTGAGTAATTCGATTGCTGCAACAAATAATATAAATCCTCGATTCTCCGGATGAAAATCGAGGATTTTTTATTTTGATTACTACTATCTTCTTCCTAATACCCCGGATTCTGTTTCAACCTCTCATTCATCACCCGTATTTTCTCCGGTATAGGGAATACAGTTGTATATCCACTTGCCTCATCCGGTAGTTGCGGACGGCTGCTGTAAGCTCTTGTAAACTTCCCAAAGCGGACTAAGTCCTGTCGTCTCCATCCTTCCCAAGCCAGTTCCAGCTGACGTTCGGCAAGGATATTCTCTAAAGTGGCAGTGCGGGGAGAAGCGTTGACACGGCTACGAACTTCATTGAGTTCTTCATCTCCGTTTGCTCCGTTCCGGACTTTCGCTTCACTCTTCATCAACAAAGCGTCTGCATAGCGGAACAATACAATGTCATTCTCCATCAACTTACCGTCTTTTGTGGCAGTCGGGTCGACTTCATACTTTTTCATGCGGGCTCCTGCGGTTTGTTCGTATGGGGTATCTGTTATATCCAGAGATACTTTCCAGGGCAGATATTCCAGTACCGTTCCATTATCCAGTTTGATTATGTTTCCTTTCAGGTCGTGGACAATTCCTGCAAAATAGCAAATATCAAAACGGGGATCTTGTTCCGCGGTTTCATAACCGAAAGTTTCGAGGGCTTCAATGGTGGCGCTGGGACCGTTCTCACCGCTTAGTCCGTAAGCCTTGGCGTGATTATAGTGCCGGGAACGGAAGAGATATTGCATCTGGTTGGTGTACAGAGTTTTGTTCATCGGGATAGTGAAGACATTCTCTACGGACGGTTCGTTGAATATAGAGAAATTCGTTTCGTATTCCGGTTCCAGTTTGTAGCCCATAGTCTTGAGTTGGTCACAATAGTAGATGACTGTTTCCCAGGCATTTAGTTCGCTGCCGTTCACTGTGAACTTTATATTTTTTCCATCCGGGCGTTGTCCGTCCGTCCAATCATTGTCTGTATAAACTTCGGAGTTCAAAGCCAGTTTGGCCAGTAGGAAAGTTACCACGGGGCGAGTGATACGGCCATAGTAAGGGCCGGACTGGTTGCTATGTGCATCGCTCAACAAAGGAGCCGCCTCTTGCAATTCCTTGACAACAAAGTCAAAGACCGTTTTTCGTTCACTTTGCACTACATCTTTCATTGCTACGGAAGAGGATTGAACTAGCGGGATGCGTCCGAACAAATCCATCAGGTAATAATAATACATAGCCCGCATGGCACGTACTTCGGCACGGTATGCCGGCAGTTCCGTAGCGGAATGAGTTTCGGCGAATTTGTCTATCCGTTCCAGTGATTTGTTACTTAACATGACGACTTTATAGAGATATTCCCATGTAGCCTGAATGGCATCATTCTCTATTCCCCAATCGTGCAGGTAAAGTCCTTGCCAAAAACCACCGTCATACCAGTCACCTCCACGGGTGGGGATAATGGCTTCGTCGGAGGTAAAGGTGTTCAGGTCGTAGACTCCCCTACCCGTTCCCTGCAATCCCTGACTATCACTATAACCGCCTACGTATGTATAAAGCGAAGCTACTGCATTGAGATATACTTCCGAGATTGTATTGTAAACGTCATCTTCGGGTAACTTATCTTTCGGATTTTCCTCCAAAAACTTACTACATGAGAATAAACCCAGGCACGTTATAAGAAGGAATACCAGCACTCCCGAAGGACGTAAGATCTTCTTTGAAAACAGTTCCGCTATCCTTGAAAGCAGTTCTTCTTTCTGCAAAAAAAGACTTTTATTTTTCATATATTGTTTCATCATCTCCTCCTCCATTAAAAGTTAATACTCAATCCCAGTGTGTACGTCCGCGCCAACGGATATCCCCGTTTATCATCCACGCCTAAAGTGGAGTTCACCGTTGAACTGTTAATCATGGGTGAAAGTCCCGAATAACCGGAAATGGTTGCCAGGTTGTTGACTGTAAATGCCAGACGCAGGGAACGGACATATTTCTTCAGTTTCTGCACTTTCTCAATCGGCACGTTCCAACCCAGCGTCACATAGTCGAAGTTGACATAATCTCCCTTTTCCAACCAATAGTCGGTGGCGGTTTGATCCTTGATGTTCTGTTTCGGGGCTTTCTTCATTACGTTATAGTCGGGAAATATATTCATGTTCATATAGGTCAGGGAGGTTCCGTTGTAAATTTTATGTCCGAAAGCTCCGTTAACCTGCAAAGACAGGTCGAAACGCTTGTAGCGGAAACTGATGTTGGAGCCAAGAATCGTTTTAGGTACGGCTTGTCCTGCCACGTAGCGGTCTTCACCATCTTCAAGGCTGACACCTCCGCCATTCAGATCGGCGATGCCATAGGTGTATCCGCCGTTTCCATCGGATTCGAGTCCCGTACTGTGGGGAAGATAGAACACGCCCAACGGTTGACCCACCATCTGATATACGATGTGGTTGTATCCTCCATGAAAGCCGGCTCCGTCGAGGCCAGAAAGACTTTTATATTCGGGGGCAGAAAGCATTTCGCCGCTGTACATACCGCTTAATGAGAGCAGTTTGTTGCGCTGGAAAGTGATATTGGCATTGATATTCAGTTCCATATCCTTGGTCTTCAAGGGGGTGATGCCGATGGCGATTTCCGTACCCCAGTTGCGCATGGAACCGATGTTGGCAAGCAAGGTGTTATAGGTGAAAGGCGGTACGCTTACGTTGTAAAGGTAAAGCATGTCTGTGGTTCGGGAGTTGTAATAGTTGGCGGAAAGCAGCAGGCGGTTGCCGAAAAGAGCTACGTCGATACCGGTATTAAAGGTATGTTTCACTTCCCATTTCAGGTCGGGATTCGTGTTCCGTAAGTCTCCTAAAGATACGACGGCGGAGTTTCCGACGGGGACTACACCGTTCGGCTTTACAAGGTTCAATGTAGTGTATGAGTCAATCCCACTCTGATTACCTGCCAGACCGTAGCCAATACGGAATTTCAGATTATCCACCATCGGCAACTGCTTCATAAATTCTTCTTCACTAATCACCCATGCGGCAGATGCGGAGGGGAAGAATCCCCATTTATGGTTCGCTCCGAATTTGGAGGAAGCATCTGTACGGGCGTTCAGCGTCAGTACGTAGCGGTCGGCGTATGTATAGTTGAAACGTCCCATGAAAGATGCCAGACGGGGTTGGTCGTAGTAAGAATTAGTGCCTTCCCACAAGCGGAGTGCACCTGCCTGAAGATTATTATACCCGAATTTGTCGGTGCTGAAATTGCTTACTGTTGTATAATATCCCGTGTAGGTTTCTTTTTGAAGTTCGGCAAGTGCCAGCACGTCAAAGAAATGTTTTTTCCAGTTTTTCTTATAGGTCAGCATCATGTTGCCCAGCAAGGACTCTCGCTTTTTGGTTCCTTTGTAAGCCTGACCGTTCGCCCAGACGGAGGTGGGGAGGTATTGCGAATTTTCCACGATATTATAGGTATAGGCGCCGAAGAGGTTTAGTTTCAGTCCTTCCAGCAGATTGAAAGTCAGACGGGCGTGCGTGCTGATGTGCGAAGTGGCATCATCATCCTGCACTTCCATCCATGCCAATGGATTGGTAATTTGGCTGGCGGTCGTTATTCCGTCCCAGGAATTGGTGACGGGGTCTTTATGGTTAGGATAGGTGGGGTTGAATGTGGCTGCCGAATAGAACGTTTTCTGATAATCCACCAGATTATGATTCTTCTGAATGGAACCGAACATTCCCAGCTCACAGTTCAGGAAGCCGTCGAACATTTTCTGATTCATGTTCATATTCGAAGTGAAGTTTTTCATGTCTTCATTCAAAATCACTCCCTGACGATCCATGAAACCAAGAGAAACGCGATAGCTGGACTCACTGGAACCACCATAAAAGGCGATGTGATGGTTTTGTTGTAGTCCTGTCTGTTCAATCTCTTTCTGAAAATCGGTATTATATCCTTTGTCCAGAATGGAAATCCCGCGTTCCGAAGCGATACGGCGGTACTCATCGCCGGACAGCATTTTCAGATTCTTGTAGACGGTGGAAATTCCGAAGCTACCGTTGTAGGCTACTTGTGTTCTGCCGCTCATTCCTTTTTTAGTGGTGACTTCGATCACACCGGAAGCTCCTCGTGAACCGTATTGTGCGGTTTCGGAAGCGTCTTTCAAAATGGTGAAGCTCTCAATATCCGTAGGGTAAATGGAGGTGAGCATGCTCAAGTCGCCAAATACTCCGTCGACGATTATCAAAGGGTCATTGCCACTGGTCAGTGAGGTAGTTCCCCGCAGGCGTACCGCATCCAAGGCTGCCGGACCGTTTGATCCGCGTTGGATGGTCAAGCCCGGCACACGTCCGCGGATTGCTTCCAAAGGGTTCGTTATCTGGTCTTTATTCATCTGTGTCTCCGTAATCTTCTCTACGGAACCGGAGAGGGTTTTCAAACTTCCGGTGGCATATCCAACAGTTATCAATGAGTCTATGGGCGTGACGGGAATCTTCTGCGCCAAGGTGCTCTCGCACGGGATTACCAGAAGAAGAAGGCTGTAGAAAATGAGTCTAGCGTGTTGTACCATATTCTTAGTTTTTAAGGTAATAATACAAATATAACAAAAAAAGAGGGAATCTGGTTGAGTAGATTCCCTCTTTTATTCATAAATGATATTGACAATGTCTATTTCACGATTATCTCATCCGTAAATATCCAACCTCCGAATTCGCTTCCGGCCTGTGCCTGGTAACGTACGTATCTTCCTTTGGCTTCTCCCTGCCATGAAATATCCGTAAACCGAATAGGGGTTTCTTTGCTCACTTCAAAGTGTTGTTTTTGCAGCTCCGTGAAGTTTATTCCATCATCGGAAATGGAAATAATCACTGTCTCCGGCAGGAATACTTCCGCGCCGACCACTTGCATAAAAGCGGCGGTAACGGAATGGATAGGGGTTTCTTTTTCCATATCAATCGTCACATCGAGACGGTTGTCCGAGATAAATCCTTGCCATGAACCATCACCGTAAGTCCAGTCACCACGTATGCCGTCTGTCAGGGCTGTGTTGCCTTGTGCGGGATAATGGGGGCTATAGGAGGAGTTATAGGTCACTTTTTTACCGAGCGCCAAATGGCTGACTGGTTGAAGAGATTCGGGACGGCTGCCGATTTCTTTGCTCAAATCGAAAGGATGGTATCCTTTTTTCTGTAAATCGGCCACTGCTGACAGTGCGCGGGTATGGAAATCGGACCACGACTTACGTTCCGGAGCCGACCAGGCTACTTCCGCCAATGCCAGCATACGGGGATAAATCATATATTCCACGTGTTCGGGAGTGGGGATATATTCCACCCATAGGTTACCCTGCACACCATAGACTAACTTTGCCTGCTCCGCAGTTAAGGAAGCGGGGACAGGATCGTAGGCATATACTTTCTTCAATGGCAGGTAGCCACCGATAGCTTCCGGCTGGGAGTACGGGGCGTCCTGATAGCTGTCCAGATAACAGTATGCACCCGGTGTCATGATGGCATGATGGCCGGAGGTGACGGCAGCAATACCACCCTCTTCTCCACGCCACGACATAACGGTTGCATTGGGCGCGATACCTCCTTGCAGAATCTCGTCCCATCCCAAGAGACGGCGTCCGTGATTGTTGAGGAACTTTTCGATACGGTGTATCAGATAGCTTTGCAGCTCGTCTACATTGGCCAGATGCTCGTCTTTCATTCTCTTCTGACATTTCGGACAGGTCTTCCAAGCCGATTTGCCGGCCTCATCACCTCCTACATGAATGTATTCGGAAGGGAAAAGTTCCATGACTTCCGTCAGTACATTCTCCAGAAAGGTGAAAGTTTCTTCATTACCGACACAGAAATCGGAGTTCTTGTAAGGTTCTCCCGAACAGGATAGCTGCGGGTAGGCAGCCAGCACTTCTTCCGAATGGGAAGGCATTTCAATCTCCGGAATCACCGTGATGTAATGCTGACGGGCATATTCCAGTATTTCACGAATATCGTCCTGGGTGTAATAGCCGCCGGAAGCTCCGGGTTCATCATAACGGAGGTATTTACGTCCGCCGTTCCACCATTTCTTCCAGGTGGGGTCTGTACGCCAGGCTGCAAAATCGGTCAGTAAAGGGTATTTCTTGATTTCAAGCCGCCAGCCTGCCGCATCGGTCAGGTGCAGGTGCAAACGGTTGATTTTGTAATATGCCAATGCGTCTATCTGCTTCTTTATAAACTCTTTGGTAGAGAAATGACGGGATACGTCCAGCATCAGTCCGCGATAAGCAAAACGAGGGGTGTCTTCTATCTCGACAGAGGGTACGGAATAGCTGCCTGTGCTTGCCGGTTGCATCAGCTGTAACAGGGTTTGCATTCCATAGAATAATCCGGCTCCCGAAGTTGCCCGGATCTCGATTCGTTGAGAGGTGACGGAGAGTGTATAGCTTTCCGGTGACGGCAACTGGGTAGTCTTGGGGGTTATCAATAAGAAAAGCATCTGTTTCCTGTCTTTCTTTCTCGCTTCCTTTAATTGGACGGGTAATGCCTTCAGGTATTTCTCCCAGAGCTTCGCTTCTCCACCTTGTAGGTTTGTATAAAGTCTTGTCTTTTCTGACAGTAAAAAAGAGCCCGTCCCCTTCTCCATTTTTAATGGGACAGGTATGACGGACTGTGCCAGAATGGGATGTGCATGAAAGCACATCCCCAGTATACATAAGAAAAGACAAACTTTAGTGTATTCTTTTCTTATATTCATTAATCAATTTTGATTTCGTCTACAAATAAAAATGCGTTTTTGCCTTTTCCACCATGCCATTCCGGAAGCGTTTTCTCCGGTGAAGCAATAACTCTCACGTATTGGGTAGTCACAGGAGCAAATGTAAGTTGATGGTCAACAACTCCGTCTTTGTCCGTCTCTTTCATTGCCGGATATTCTTCGGAAGCAATCTTTTTGAAAGTCTTTCCGTCATCTGAAACTTCTACGGACAGGTTTCTGGCGTCAAACACCCAGTCGCCCTTTGCAATATTGACAGAGATGGCCACACTCGAAATTTCAGTAGGTTGCTGAAGGTCGATCGTCATGTCCATGTCGTTTCCGTTGAAAGCAATCCAGCGGCCTGACCGGTAACTACTATTTCCTTTCAAACCATCGGTTAACGTGGAAGCTCCTTTGAAGAGGTATTGTTCATTGATAGGTTGATTGGCTACAATCGGCTTCATGCTGGATTTGCTGAAGTCAATCTTCTCTGTCAGTGTCTGGCTCTCGCCGGTAGGACGAATGGCTTTGGCGGACAGAGTGGCATTTTCTTTAATTTTCAACACTCCTTCGTAAACGGGAGAAGCAGTAGTGGGTTCTGTGCCGTCCAAAGTGTAGTGGACAGGGGCATTGTCGATAGTAGACAAAGTAACGTCCATCGTTCCTTCTGCCGGATTCGGTTCAAACTCGGCTTGTACGCCGAACGCGTGTTTAGCGTAGTTGTATCCTTCGGCATCATACCACTTAATCAGTTGAGGAAGACGAGACAGGAAGTCGGCATAGTTTTTCTTTTCAGGGCTGGACCACTGAATTTCACACAATGCAGCCCAACGAGGCAATACCATGTACTGCGCGTGAGGGAAAGTAGCGATGTATTCTGTCCAGAGGTTGGCTTGCACACCCTTGATATATTTCTGTTCTTCCGGAGTGAGGGAAGCCGGCATCGGCTCGTAGCTGTACACTCTTTCTAACGGCAGGTAACCACCGATACCAAACGGTTCGTTATCTACGTCTTTAGCTTGGTAATAGTCGAAATACAGGTATGTGTTCGGCGTCATGATGACATCGTGTTTCTGTTTCGCAGCTTCGATACCGCCCTTTTCACCACGCCATGACATAACAGTAGCGTTAGGAGCAAGTCCGCCTTCAAGGATTTCATCCCAACCGATGATCTGACGTCCGTGGTCGTTGAGGAATTTCTCGATATGGTTGATTACGAAACTCTGCAGACGTTCTTCCTTGCTATGCTTATCATCCGATTTCAAGCCCAGCGCCTTGATACGTGCCTGACATTTCGGACATTTTTCCCAACGTACTTTCGGACATTCGTCACCACCTACATGAATATATTCTGAAGGGAAGATTGCTATTAATTCAGTAAACACATCTTCGAGGAATTTCAAGACTTGATCGTTTCCGGCACAAAGCACATCTTCTGATACACCCCATTGTCTCCATACTTCGTACGGGCCACCGGTACATCCCAATTCGGGATAAGCGGCAAGGGCAGCTTGCATGTGTCCCGGAAGATCGATTTCGGGAATAACTGTGATATAACGTTCGGCAGCATAAGCTACTATTTCTTTCGCCTGTTCCTGGGTATAGAAGCCACCGTAAGGTTTGCCGTCGTATTCACCGGAGTTACGTCCGATGACTGTTTCTGTCCTCTTGGAACCGATTTCTGTCAGCTTCGGATATTTCTTGATTTCCAGACGCCAGCCCTGGTCTTCGGTAATATGCCAGTGAAAACGGTTCATATTGTGCAAAGCCATCATATCGATATAAGTTTTCACTTCATCTACTGTAAAGAAATGACGGCTGGTATCGAAGTGTGCACCACGATAGCCAAAGCGGGGAGCGTCATTGATTTCTACAGCGGGCATGGAAATGTCTGCGCCGACAGCCACAGGCAATGATTTGCGCAGGGACTGGATGCCATAGAATACGCCGGCTTCCGTAGGACCGGTAATCGTGATTCCGTCACCGGTAACTTTCATCTGGTAGGATTCCGGATTTTCGTTCTCCGTGCCTAATGCCAGTACGATTGCGTTTTTACCTTCTGTTCCGGCTTCAATAGCGAAATCTTTTCCGGTAGCCGTTTTCAGATAGTCTGCCAGGAATTTTGCGTTGCGTTGCATCTTCTCGTTTCCTTCCGGATAGAGAATTTTCACACTGCTCTTGAGGATGAAGGGACTTCCTTGAGCGGTTACAATTTCTTGTGGCATGGGGATGATCTGGTAGTTGGCTTCCTGTTGCGCCGATTGGCAAGAGGCAAAAAGTCCTGCTAGTGCCAGACATCCGGTTAATTTAAAGAGTTGCTTCATAAACTAAAAAATTAAGTGTTAAGTTATTAATAGATTAATTATAAGTTTCACGAATATGTTTGATTGTCAAAGGCAGCTCCTCTCCTTTCTTTATTTGGGGAGAAGTGATGACGACCGTTTTACGTTCTCCGGGAAGAAGGTCGAAAAAGTTGTCGCTGAAACGGGCTCCCTGCAAAGGAATTTCAATAAAGACATCTTTTGCAAGAGCGGGAGAAAACAATGTCAGTTCACACATGCCGTCTTTCTGTTTCATCTTGCAGGAAACGGTTGTTTCAGGCAGAAGCAGGTCTTTTGTTTTTCTAAAGAAGTATACGGTTTCGGCAAGGGTGTTTCCTGCCTTGTCTTTCAGGGTCAGTTGCATGAAACAGCGTTGCTGTTCTTCCGGTGATAGCCAGGTGTCGGTTTTTATACGGTACACGCATTGGGAAGTGTTAGCCGGAACTGTCAATGTGTTGAGTCGTATCGGCTTGCCTTGTTTCTTTCTGTCAAAGTCTGTTACTTTCATTTCCAACATCAGGTGGTCTTTGGTGTCCGGACAGTCGGAAATCAGGTAGATATTGAGGCTGTCGTTTTGCCGGATAGGATTGATGAGGATTGGAGCAAAGGCTCGTTTGGCTTGGTAATGCAGGGCTTTCCAATTACCGTAATAGTCGATGCTCGACCAGGATACTACCGGCCAGCTGTCATTCAGTTGCCAATACAGGGTACCCATACAGTAAGGACGGTTCCGGCGGTGTGCTTCCAGTCCGTGACGCATTCCTTGTCCTTGCAGCACTAGTCCGACATAGACAAAGTCTTCAAATTTTTCGGGGATGATATAGTCGCGCTCCATGTAGGTACGAATCAGGGCGTTGCCGATGCTGCTTTTCTGATGAGCATTCATCACTTCCGATTCTATCTGATAATCTTCCGGAGCGGCGAAAGTGGAGATGGTCTTCATTTCCGGGAAGGACTGAAAACCGAATTCGCTCATGAAACGGGGCAGGTCTGTATCGAGTGACTCGAATGTTTTTTGACCATACCAGACTCCCCAGTTATGGCTGTCTCCTATCCCCCAGGATTCAGGACGCCCCCAGTTGGCAAAATACGGGGAGCTGTGTATGTAGAAACGGTCGGCATCCAGTTCCTTAACCTTGGCTGGAAGGAGCTGATGGAACAGTTTGTCGTAGCCTCGAAACATTTCCTGATAGATTTCGGGCGGGAAGTTCTTGTCGAATCCCCAATATTTTAAGGCTTCCAGTATTTCGTTATTGCCGCACCACATCGCCAGGGAAGCATGATTGCGAAGGCGACGGATGTTATAGCAGGCTTCCGCCTCTACCCTTTTCAGAAAGGTGGGGTCGGACGGATAGGGAGTGCAGGCAAACATGAAGTCTTGCCACACCAGTATTCCGTTTTCATCTGCCAGGTCATAGAAACGGTCATCTTCGTACGTTCCACCTCCCCATACACGAATGACATTCATGTTCGCTTCGCGGATGTCGCGGAATAAGGTTTGGTAGCGTTCGGTAGTGACGTTAGTCAAGAGTGCATCCTGGGGGATGTAATTGGCTCCTTTGGCAAACATAGGTACACCATTTACTTCAAAATAGAAGGATTCTCCGTCTTTATCTTTTTCATTAACGAGGCGAACAGTACGCAGTCCTATCCGGTGCGATTGCTCGGCTACGACTTTATCTTCTACTATGATTTGAGCGGAGAAATCATACAGGGCGGGCTTTCCCCATCCATTCGGCATCCAACGTACGGGGGATGCCACTTCGGAAGGTATGGAAACATGATTGATTCCGGGCTGTAAGGTGATTGCCTGGCTGATGCTTTTTTCTGCACTTCCTTCGAATGAGGTATTGATTCTCACCTCTGCCTGAAGTGGCCGGGGGAGTATGTTGTTTATTTCTAATTCATTAGACAGGTTTGCGAGCTGGTCGGTCAGTGCGAGTTGTTTTACGTGGTAGTCACTGATAGAAGCTGCGTCATAAAAACGGATGGTCACCGGACGCCAGATGCCGCTGGTCACCATGCGGATTCCCCAGTCCCAGCCATAGCTGTAAGGGGCTTTACGGGAGAATATGCTTAAATGTTTGTCGTGATGGTCGTTGTCTGCCGGATAGTTGAATCCGTTCGAGTTATATTGAGGCAGTGTCTGCCGGATGGGGGAATGAAAATAGATGTGAAGAAGGTTTTCTCCGATACGGAGTTGGGACTTGACGGGTATGGTATAACCGACAAACATGTTATCGGCTTTCAGCAACAGTGCTCCATTGAGGTATACATCGGCGTATGTGTCAAGGCCTTCAAAAACCAATTGGGCGTCATCCCGTTTCAGTTGTTCGGGGGTAACTGTAAAAGCAGTCCGGTATTCCCAGTCTTCATTTTCCACCCACTGAATCTTTTGTTCATTGATGCCATAAAAAGGATCGGGAAGTTGTTTATGGTTAATAAGATCCTGATGAACGGTGCCCGGAACCTGTGCCGGTCGCCACAGCTCCGTCCCTGCCTGGGAAAACTCCCAGCCTGTATTTAGAACGACAACTTCGGAATTGTCATTGCTCTGTGCATATGCCATACTGCAACAGCATAGTAGTTCACATGCTATTTGAGCCTTTTTTCCGATCAAATTAATCATCATAGTGGGGGCATTAGATATTAACGGATTCAAAGATATTATTTTTTCAGCAAATTTCACTGATAATTTAACAAAATATGTTGTTTTTGCACGCCACGATAAATATACGGTTTTATTCTTTTATCATATCGGATAGTTTAACCGCTATTATATCTATCATTTCATTCCTAACAAATCTGTTAATTTCACCGCCTGAAAAGTCATGTGTGCCACACTGCTCTCATATAGAATACCGATTGTCTCTTTATCAATCATCGTCAGGCAACTATATCCCCATCCTTCTGCTTCGTCGAGCATGATTTGATGTTCGGGCAACCAGGTAAGTCCTTTATCCAGACTTGCTTTTATTGTTATATGATTGCGCCCTTTAGTCGTATCCGGATTTGAAAACAACAGGAGGTCTTTATTCAAAACGTTGTCCTTGGCATCGACATGAATCAGACTGGCCATACATACCGGTTCCTGAAGTGCCTTACGTGAAGATGGGTGTTCTGTCCAGGTTTTTCCCAAATCTTTCGTTATGGCAATAGCCCGGCTTCCTCCTCTATTGTCACGCATATTCAGCATCAATACTCCCGGTTCTATTTCCGCAACTTGTGCTTCCGTTGTATTTGTTCGTGCCAGATGATGCATTTTCCATGTTTTTCCCCGGTCTTTACTATACATGATTCCTGCATTCGGGATACGGGTAGAGTCGATAAACTGTGTTGGAAATACTAATGTACCGTCGCTCATCGTTATTCCTCGTCCTGGACCTTGAAGCAGAAAATACCAGGACGGATCTTTTACCTGCTCTGTTATATTGATCGGTTTCGACCATGTTTTACCATCGTCTGTGCTCTTTGCCAATACCAGCTGTGCGGTATGGTTTATATCCATTCCCGGATGGGAGCTCCACCAGGCACGTTGATTACCCATACCATGTGTCCATGCGGCAACCACCCAGACGGTATTCGTTTGAGTATCTACCAAAATAGAGGGATCTCCTACCCCATTCTGTGCTTTAGGCAAACCGCCATACTCACCAAATGAAAGCGGAAGACGCATTTTCTCCCAGCTCTTCCCTCCGTCAGTGCTACGACTCAAACCCACATCTACATATTCCTGTAAATCGACACTACTATTATATCGGACATCGTACACTCCCAATAATGTTCCTTTATTGGTTGTCACTAATCCGGGAATACGGAAGGAAGCAGAACCGTCATTACCAGCATGACGAACTCCGACTGCCATCCGGTGAGTAATATCTTTCGGGGAAATAAATTTACAATAGAGTTCTTTCCCATCCACTTTTACAGCATGTAAATCAGAGACTATTTTAGTATGCAAAGAGGCATCTGTTTTCATCTGCAAACTGATCCAAAAAAAGTTGACACCTGGAAATAAATTGTAATTACCTCTTAATACAACTTTTTCCGATGGTCCGACCTCTGCACATTTTATGGAATAGGAAGGATTAGCCGCCAATGTCGCACCCGGTCGATGGCTGGATATGTACTCTACAGGGGCAAAGCGATTTTTGTTTTGATCTTGTAAGGCCTCTGTTCCTCCATAATAGAGTTTGATTGCCTGGACATCCGCTAAGTTGGTACTTTTACTGAAATCTAAAACAACTTCATCGAGCATCTTGCTTTCCTTTGCATCCAACCGGATATAGAACAGAACATTGTCCTGCCGCTCTATCAAAACCGGGATTTGTGTTTCATGGATAAACACTGTGTCTGAAGCTTTTACGTCAAAAGAATAGCCTAATAAGACAAGGAAAAGTAAATAAAAAATTCTTCTCATAATGGGGGTATTAGTTAGTTTAACGCGATAAAGATAAAACTTTTCTACCATAATACAGCTATGCAAACAGTTAACTTTCATTTTACCAAGTTCTGGTAGGACTAGTCAATACTTTGACCACCGTTCTGGCTCTTGTCATCATTGATAAGGTAGGCCGCAAGAAACTTGTTTATTACGGAGTTTCGGGAATGGTTGTTTCTCTGATTCTCATCGGCCTGTATTTCCTCTTCGGAGATTCCCTGGGAGTATCCAGCCTCTTCCTGCTTGTTTTCTTCCTGTTCTATGTATTCTGCTGTGCCGTATCTATCTGTGCCGTGGTGTTCGTACTTCTCTCGGAGATGTATCCCACCAAGGTTCGCGGACTGGCCATGTCGATAGCAGGATTCGCTCTGTGGATCGGAACGTACCTGATCGGACAGTTGACCCCCTGGATGCTCCAGAACCTTACCCCCGCCGGAACATTCTTCCTGTTCGCCCTCATGTGCGTGCCGTATATGCTGATTGTCTGGAAACTCGTGCCGGAGACTACAGGGAAGTCGCTGGAAGAGATTGAAAGATATTGGACCCGTTCGGAATAAATATAAAACAGACCTTAATAACAATAAACTAACATCTTATAAATATGGATAGTAAGAACAACATTGGTCATTCAGCAGACATCTCTTTCACTGCTGAATTGCCCATACCAATCTATAATGGAAATAATAGTATGGATTTCGAGAAACTGGCAAGTCTGTACAAGGATGAACTTCTGGACAGTGTCCTCCCTTTCTGGCTTGAACACTCCCAAGACCACGAGTATGGTGGTTATTTCACCTGTCTGGACCGTGAAGGAAAAGTGTTCGATACGGATAAGTTCATCTGGCTGCAATGTCGTGAGGTGTGGATGTTCTCCATGCTTTACAATAAAGTGGAAAAACGCAAGGAATGGCTGGATTGTGCCGTTCAAGGTGGTGAATTTCTAAAAAAATACGGACATGATAGTTACTATAACTGGTATTTTTCCCTTGATCGTTCGGGTAGACCATTGGTAGAACCGTATAATATATTCTCGTATACATTCGCCACCATGGCTTTCGGACAGTTGAGCCTTGCAACCGGTAATCAGGAATATGCGGACATTGCCAAGAAAACTTTCGACATAATCCTTTCCAAAGTGGATAATCCGAAAGGGAGATGGAATAAGCTTCATCCGGGTACCCGTAATCTGAAGAACTTTGCCTTGCCAATGATCCTCTGTAACCTGGCACTGGAGATAGAGCATTTATTGGATGAAACGTATCTGCGGGAAACAATGGATACTTGTATCCATGAAGTGATGGAAGTTTTCTATCGTCCTGAACTCGGAGGTATCATTGTTGAAAACGTGGACATAGACGGTAATTTGGTCGATTGTTTTGAAGGCCGTCAGGTGACCCCGGGACATGCCATTGAAGCGATGTGGTTTATCATGGATCTAGGCAAGCGTCTGAATCGTCCGGAATTGATAGAGAAAGCCAAAGAGACTACTCTCACGATGCTTAATTATGGCTGGGACAAGCAATATGGAGGTATCTACTATTTTATGGATCGTAACGGTTGTCCTCCCCAACAATTGGAGTGGGACCAGAAACTCTGGTGGGTCCATATCGAAACGCTTATTTCCCTGCTGAAAGGCTATCAATTGACGGGAGACAAAAAATGCTTGGAATGGTTTGAAAAGGTACATGACTACACTTGGGAGCATTTCAAGGATAAAGAATATCCTGAATGGTATGGCTACTTGAACCGAAGAGGCGAAGTATTGCTACCACTCAAAGGAGGAAAATGGAAAGGATGCTTCCATGTGCCAAGAGGACTGTATCAGTGCTGGAAAACATTAGAAGATTTGATGAATTATAAATAACTATCTTGTTTTATTAACATTAATATTTAATATGGAGAAACAAATCACATGGAGTATAAGGTTTATAGCCTTATTCATCTGTTCGCTTTCTTTCTTAAACGTTCATGCTCAAAAAAACACGAACGTGAAAGGGACAGTGTATGACTCAAACAATGAGCCGCTTGTCGGTGCTACTGTTAGTGTAAAAGGGAATTCGTCCAACGGTACTATTACCAATATTGACGGACAGTTTAGCCTAAATGTACAGGATTTAAAATCGACTTTAGTAGTTTCCTTTGTCGGGTATCAGACTCAAGAGGTTGCTTTACATGGTCGTTCAGAAATTACTATTAGACTTCAAGAAGATGCACAAGCATTGGATGAAGTTGTAGTGGTGGGGTATGGAACTCAAAAAAAGAAATTCTTAATAGGTTCCGTTTCTCAAGTAGGCTCTAAAGAGTTGATGATGGCTCCTCAAGCTAACCTTTCTAATATGATGACAGGTAAGTTACCGGGGGTAACGAGTGTTCAACGTTCCGGTCTTCCCGGAAACGACCAGACATCTATCAACATCCGTGGTTTAGGTACTTTTTTAGATTCTAGTCCTCTGATATTAGTGGATGGCGTTGAACGTATGTTGAATACTGTGAATCCTAATGATGTAGAAAACATATCTATTTTGAAAGATGCAGCTACAGCATCCGTTTATGGTTTGGCAGCGGCAAATGGAGTAATCCTGGTAACGACCAAGAAAGGTACTGAAGGTAAAGTAACTCTTTCGTATGACGGTTCTGTTACTTTCCAGAAAAATACAGCCATGCCTGAAATGCTAAATGGTCCTGACTATATTTATTGGTATAATAAGGCAAGTGAACTTGATGGTAACGGGCCATATTATGGAGCTGATATTCAGACGAAAGTGGCTAACAACTATGATCCGGAAGGTAAATATGGAAATACAAACTGGACAAAAGAAGTTTTTAAGGATTATGGCTTCACACATCAACATAATATTTCAGCTTCCGGTGGTAACAAGAATATCCGTTTCTTCACCAGTATAGGCATGTTGGATCAATCCGGTATCATCGAAAATGTGAATTATGATCGTTACAATGTCCGTTCTAACGTAGAAGGTAATATTACCAAAGATTTAACGTTCGAACTTAATATTTCTGGCTTTTATGAAGAAAAGAACTGGCCCGGAATTAGCACAAGCGCACAGGCTGAACAAAATCCCATTCAGCAGGCTGTTTATTCAGCCCCTATTATTCCTATTTATTATCAAGGAGAATATACAGCTTGGATTGGTCCTGGTAGTTCCACCACACAGAGTCCACTCGCTACTTTAAGGAATAGCGGATTTCAGAAAAAACAAAGACATGAGTTTGATGGTACAATGAAAATTAGTTATGCCTTTCCTTGGGTAAAAGGGTTGAAAGCTTCTCTCGGTTTAGTTTATGATACTAGTTATTCGGAAGATAACGGTTTCTTGGTAGGATACAATGTTAATGCTTATAGTGCAGATTCTAAATCATATAATTTAATGCGTGCCTCTTCTACAAGCGAGAAAGGTAATTACACTAAATCTGCATCTTCTTTCAGAAGATTTATGGTCCGCCCGAGTGTGGAGTATGCTAATACCTTTGGCAAGCATGCAGTTTCAGCCCTATTCTTATATGAACAGACACAACTGAAAGGCTCTACAATGACAGGAAAGATGGGCGGCTATAATTTTAATGATCCGGTTGATCTTTCATTAGGTACTGAATTTATATCCAATCCTACAGGTAGTCATAGCGATAAAGCTACTATTGGTTATGTAGGGCGTTTCAATTATATTTTCGATAAAAGATATCTTGCAGAATTTGCTTTTCGTGTAGATGGATCCTATAAATTCGCAAAAGATAAAAGATGGGGATTCTTCCCTTCTGTATCTTTAGGATGGGTAATCTCTGAAGAAAACTTCATAAAAAACAATTTCTCTTCTATCAACCTGTTAAAGTTGCGTGCTTCTGTCGGTGAATTGGGTAGTGATAATACAGATGCTTTTTTGCATAGAAGCATTTTTAAGGTAGAGAAGAATGCGTATATATTCGGAGGAGTTCCTTATGCAGGATTAGGTGCATCCAACTCTATTACTTCCAGCTTAACCTGGTCTACTACCCGCAGTTACAATATTGGTGCTGACCTGACAATGTGGAATGGATTATTGGGAGTAGAATTCGATTTATTTTATAAGCTGACAAAAGATATACAAGAAAGCCGGAGTGGCGGTTTCCCTCCTTCATTAGGAGGAAATTATGCTCAAAAAGGAAATACGGGTAAGATCGACAATCGCGGTTTTGAATTGGTATTGAAGCACCAAAACCACGTTAATGATTTTTATTATAGTATAACCGGTAGTGTAGCGTGGGCTAGAAATAAAGTTCTGTCGCGGATTGAAAGTGAAAGTACTCCTTGGTACCGGACAAACATAGGTGAACCTTTAGGACAAATTTATGGCTATAAAGCTATAGGCTTATATCAAACACAAGAGCAATTGGATAACCGTCCTTTTGTTGGTAATGGAGTTCAACGTTTAGGAGATATCATGTATGAGGATATCAATGGAGATGGTAAAATTACGCAGGATGGGGATAAAGTTAAAATCGGCCACAGCACTTTACCAGAGTTAAACTACTCTCTGTCTATGGACTTCAACTGGAAAGGGTTCAATTTGAGTGCATTATGGCAAGGAGCTGCTATTGTTAGTTATACGTTGAATGGTACTTATAATCATGGTTCAATGGACAATACGGTCTATACACGACCATTCTACTCGGGAGGAAATGCTCCTTATTATCTGGTAGAAGATTCATGGACACCGGAAAATACGAGTGCCCGTTATCCCAGATTAAGTGCCATTCATAATGGAAATAATGCATATACCTCTTCCTGGTGGTTGGTAAATGGTAATTTCTTGCGTTTGAAGAATTTACAGTTTGGTTATACAATTCCTAAAAAAATACTTGCGAAAGCCAATATTGGACTATCTAACGTTCGTGTATATGTAGCAGGCACCAATCTGTTTACTTTCACAGAATTCAAATATTGCGACCCTGAAATGGCTATTATAAATAATGGTTATTATCCCCAACAAAAGAATTATAGTGTTGGATTAAATATCACATTCTAATTAAATCAATAATTATGAAAATAAAAAGATTATATCTATTAGGGATAGGGCTGATGTTTACGTCACAGTTTCTAACCTCATGCCATGATTTGTTGGAGAAAGATCCCACAGACTCATATTCAGAAACAGTAGCCTGGAGCTCGGAATCTTCTTTAGATATGTATGTGACTTACTTATATAAGCCTCTCAATGGCTTATCCAACTTTTCTTCTTTATCCTTAACCGATGGATATACAGATTTAGTTAAGTATGGAAATGGAGTTCCACAAACATGGAGTGCTCATAACAAGATTCTGTTGCAGCAAAACACAATAACATCAGATAATAATCCGATGTCATCGTGGGGACTTTATACTGACATATTTAGAGAAAATGTATTTTTGCGTGATGCCGGTATCTATGGAAGTAAGTTTAATGAAGATTTTCTCAATACTCGTATTGCTGAAATTCGTTTTATTCGCGCTGTGAATTATGCACGTATGATTAGAATTTTCGGAGGAGTTATTCTTCGTGACGAAACAAATGGAGTTGATTCAGAAGGGGAAAAAGCAAAAGCAAGAGCAACTGAAGCCGAATCATGGGATTTTGTTCTGAAGGACCTGGAATTCGCAGCCAAACACCTTCCGAAAGAATGGGACAGCAAATGGGATGGGCGTTTGACTAAAGGAGCAGCGTATGCCTATATGTGTCGTACAGCACTCTTTGCAAAACGTTGGGATATTGCTATTACCGCTGCTGATGAGATTAAAAAGCTCAATAAGTATGACTTAATGGATGAATATAAAGATGTATTTAAAGTGGCAGGTAATAAAGAAATTATTTTCTCCATAGCATACAAAATTCCGGATATGCCCCATTATTTCGATCGCTATTTTGCTCCTGACGGTAAACAAGGAATAAGAAGAGCTGTCCCGACAAGTGAACTGGTTGATTCTTATGATATGGCTGACGGAACTCCTTTCTCGTGGAGCGGCTCCATGGCCAAAGATCCTTATGTAGGTCGTGAACCTCGTTTCTATGCATCCATTATATATAATGGGGCTACTTGGAAAGAAAAGACTATTTATACCTATGTAGACGCTGAAAACGGTTTTGCTGCTTACAGAGATAATATGAATCCGGGAGAAAAACAAACTGTTACCGGATATTTCATCAGAAAATATCTACAAGAAAACAATACCGAATTTGATGATAAGGGAAGCGATCAGTTTTGGATTGAAATGCGTTATGCGGAGGTTTTGTTAAATCTGGCTGAAGCTCTGGCAGAACAGGATTATGCTAAAAATCAGGATGATGCCTTGGAAGCTCTCAATGAAGTAAGAAGACGTGTTGACCTACCGGAACGTACAACACAGGAAGCACCGGATAAAGACTCATTTATGAAACTATTACGTAAGGAGCGTATTTGTGAATTGGCCTTTGAAGGATTCCGTTATTGGGATTTACGCAGATGGCGTTTGGCTGGCGAAGTTATTGATGGAAAACAGGCACATGGAACAAAAATAACCAAAAAAGATGATAATTCTTATACTTATGAACAAGTGTCATGTGACGACAATATAAACCGCTTCTTTCCAGAACGCTATTACTTGCTACCTATTCCTGTAGATGAATTACAGAATAATCCGTTATGTGAGAATAATGCTCCTTGGTAATATTAAAAGATTATTATAGTTATGAAAAATTTCAAAGTAATTACATACATCATATTAATGATAGCATTTAGCTTTTCCTTTTCTTCTTGTGAAAAGCATGATGATATCCATTATCATTCTGATTGTGATATCATATCCATTATGGTTCGTGCTAATTCTCCGGAAGATGGTACTACTTATGATGGGGTTATATCAGAGAATGGAAATATAACTTTCGAACTTCCGGCAAAAGTGAAATTGAGCGAATTATATGTAACAGCCAATTTGCCTGTAGCAGCATTTGCTTATCCTTCATTGACTGGTGCTAAAGATTTATCTACTCCATTTAAACTAACTATTGTAGCAGGTGATGGAACGCAAAAGGAGTATACTCTGACTGCTAAACACCCAAATAACTAAAAAAGTAGATGTTATGAAAATAAAATATCATAATTGGCTTCAAGTTGCTGTCATGGCAACAATGGTTGCATTTTCCGCATGCTCGGATGATCCAACATTATACTCTGATACCGATATAACCGGATTCAAAGTTAGATTGGGCGAGGGTAATTATAAACAGGGTACCATTAAGGATGGTAACATCATTGAATTTAAGATTACTCCGGACTTGGATTTGAGCAAACTCAATGGAGTTACTTGTTCTTTCTTTATCTCTCCATATGCAACAGTTACACCTACCCCCGATGTACCTCAAGATTTTTCAAAAGATGTACATTACACAGTGAAGGCGCAAGATGGCACAACCACTGACTGGACCGTAAAATGGACTTATGGCGGAAAAGTAAATGATGGAGAAGGTTTTGAATATTTCTTCAAAAAATGGGAAATTAGTCTACCTACTCCATCCAATAAAGACAAAGATGGTTTCGGTGCAGTGTTTGGTAATTATATAATAGACACCCAATTTAATTTCTATGATAAATATACAGGGCAGAAAGTAGATAAGACTTTAAATGTGACAGGAATAGACGCTTCTTTGTGCCAGTTAGTCAATGATGACGCTGGTAATTTGATCGGTGTAGTAAAAAACGTAGGATTATACAGATGGACTACTGTTGAGGGAGCTCCACAAAAGGTTGCTAATGTAACTCCCGGAGCAAATAAAGTTTCTGCAATCGGTGATATTGACAAAGTGGGATATGTTTATGATTCTAAACCTGATGGTGTAGGTACACATGCAGTTTACAAATTTGAGAATGGTACATATACAGGCACTTCAACCTTGGTTACCGGTCGTCCCAGTAATGATAGTAACTGGCGACAGATTGTGGCTGTACTCGGAGTGTCAGATAACCCGCCATTTTATGTTATAGACGCAGTGAATACCGGAGGTGTAATGGGACCGGAAATCGGTTATAAAGCAAATACGGCAGGGGCATTTAACAGCATCACAGGTCCATATATAGACATGTGGAATAAGAAAGGATACGCTGGCTGGGGAAATCATGTACTTATTTCCGGTAGAGGTATTCCATTCAATGGCAGATGGTACGGAGCAACCATAACTTGCGGTTGGGGCTGGGTTGGACTACACCTGCTAGACCCGTCTAGTAATCATTCATTACCTATCACAGAAACACTCGAGCCATGGACTACCAACTCTTGTATCTGGACTACTTGTTCACCAAGTGATGACGGAGAATCATTATATCTCTATTACGGTTATGGTGTAGGTATTCGTTGTTATGAACTTACAAAATACGAGAAATAGGTATACTCCTAATTATATAGAATTGAAATATGTTGAATAAAAGCATTATATCGTTTTTTCTATTGTTATTTGCTACCTGTTCCTTTGCCGGGAACAGGGGCAAAGAACAACCTAAATACCTTTGGTTTGATGCAGAAGCTAATTTTGAACGCTTTGCCTCTAAAGATTCTATTTCTTACTATTTGGAAAAAGCCAAGTCAGTAGGATTCAATCAAGTAGTAGTAGACGTCAAACCTATATACGGGGAAGTACTGTATAAAAGTAAAATTCTACCTCCACTTACAACAGTAAATGGCAAAGTAATTCATCGTGATTGGGATTACCTGCAGTATTTTATCAATGAAGCTCGTCGGTTAGGATTAAAAGTCACTGTTTCTACTGCAATGTTTCCGTCCGGACATCCCGCTACCAACGAAGGTTTGGTCTATGAGGAGTCACGTTGGGATGGGAAAACATGCTTGGAATATACACCTGACGGAAAGATGCTTGACATCAGAGAGGACAAGAAAAAAGTAGGAGCTTTTTTAAATCCGGTTCGTAAAGATGTCCGCAAATTTGCTTTAAGTATTGTTCGTGAAATAGTGAAAAACTATGATGTTGATGCTTATGCATTAGATTATTGCCGATATCCGGGAGATGATAGTGACTTCTCTGCTGATAGTCATAAAGCTTTTGAACACTACTTAGGAAAAAAAGTCCGGAACTTTCCAGATAATATTTTTACATGGAATGCCGATGGAACGAAAAATCCTGGTGTTTATTATAAAGAATGGTGGGCATTCCGGGCTAATGTTATCACAAGTTTTGTGAAAGAAGTGCGTAAGGAGATTCATTCTATCAATAATAAAGTAGAACTGGAGTATTGGGCTGCTTCCTGGATTCATGGTATTTATGGACAAGGCCAGAATTGGGCCAGTCCAAAATCTGATTTCTCATTAAATTATCCGTGGGGATCGAAAGCCTACAATGAATCAGGATTTGCACCTTATCTGGATACTTTCTTATGTGGAACGTATTTAGAACGTATCTATGGCATGGATGATCCGGAATCGATAGAGTATGGTATTGCCCGTGCACGGAGATTAGTTGGTAATGATTGCAAAGTATTCGGAACGATATATGCTTTAAATCATAAAACCAATATAGCCGATGCAGTAAGTCTTTGTCTTGAAAAATCGGAAGGCTTGATGATATTCGACATAGTACAGGTTATTGAAATGAATCTGTGGGATGATATCCAAAAAGGTATTGAACGTGCGGAAGCACAGAGGTAATAAGAAATAAATATTTACGATTAAATCGATATGATAATGAAAAATATATCAAAATATTGGCTTCTTTTCATGATTGCCGCCATGTCTGCAACAAGTTGTTCAGATGATGATAATGAAAAGGTGGTAATGCCGGATCCTGATCCGACAACATTAGGCTGGGTTAAACAGACAACAGAGTTTGGCACGTTACCTGAATACATAAGTGTATACAAATCTCCGTCAGAACTGGAAGGCATGAAAGCCATAGCTTTTATTGCTGTTGCGGATATGTCAAAAGCAAATTTTGCAACTATCGGAGACCAGATATATTCTAAGACTCCCAATCAAATCTGGCAAGCAGAACAACAAAAATATCCGATAATTATGAATGGTGGATATTTTGTAATGGGAGCCGGAAAGTCTGTCAGTCTGCTATGCCGTGAAGGAGAGGTTTTAGCTGTGAACTCGCAGGAGGAAATACGTTCTCAAAAGAGTTATTATCCTACACGAGGTATCTTTCAGCTGTCGAAGAATGGTTATTTCTCCACAGATTGGGCTTATACAACAACTGATGGTGTGACATATACCTATGAACAACCTTCTCCCAATAAGTCCGGTTATGAGCCTCAACCTGCACCTTCGGCTTATTTTCCGACGAGAGGCGTGAAATTAAATGCAGAAACGGCGATTGGAGGTGGACCGATCCTGTTGAAAGACGGAAGTGTGAGAAATACTTTTATTGAAGAACTTTTTGATGAAGAAAGTGGAGTTGCTCCCGAAAGTTATCATCCAAGAACCGCTATCGGAGTAACAGCCAATAATAAGGTGATATTTTTCGTTTGTGAAGGCCGCAGTGTAACGGAAGGTGTAAAAGGTATGAATATGGCTATGATGGCTAATATCCTGAAGAGTTTAGGTTGTGTAGATGCTATGAATCTTGATGGTGGTGGTTCAACTTGTATGTTGGTCAACGGTCAACCGGTGATAAAGCCAAGTGCTGGTGCCCAACGTGCTATAACTACGGCAGTAGCTTTAAAATAACGGTCGAAAGATCTTTAGGATAACAAGTTTGTTTTATTTAGCTTTCTTATTATTCTCGATTTCAGGCTGTATTTTTTTTCTAAATATCAGCCTGAAGTCGGGAAATAAAAACAATAAAGTATGAAATACATTCCAAGCATTTTATTATTCTTTTTTCTTCTATCATTTAGTAGTTGTTCTACAAAGACTGTAGAATCCGAGCTTCCCGAGCCAAATCCTCCCACTCCTGTCATTCCGGAAGAACCCACTCCTGAAAAAGAAAAAATGCTATGGTTTGATGCAGAAGCAAATTTTGAACGTTTCTCAAAAAAAGAGAATATCACATATTATCTCGATCTCGCCAAATCAACAGGTTTTAATAAAATTGTAGTAGATGTGCGTCCTGTACAAGGCGATGCCCTGTTTAAAAGTTCTTATTTAACCCCATTGACCGATCTTGCCGGTACACATATCGAAAGAGATTGGAATTATCTTCAATTTTTTATTGATGAGGCTCATAAACGTGAACTTAAAGTAACGGTCTCTGCTACTATATTTACGGCAGGTCTACCTTCTTCTAAAAATGGAATGGCGTACCGTGATGATACATGGGATGGAAAAACTTGTTTGGAATATACCAAAGATCAGGGTTTGATAGATATTAAGGACGATAAAACAAAAGTCTCCGCCTTTTTAAACCCAGTTTTACCGGAAGTACAAGACTTTTGTCTGAATTTTATAAAAGAGTTAGTTACAAATTACAATTTTGATGGCTTTGCCTTAGACTATTGCCGTTATCCGGGAGATGAAAGTGATTTTTCGGAGGCAACAAAAATAGCTTTCGAACAATACATCGGAAAGCAATTAGATCGGTTCCCGGATGATATTTTCATTTGGAATACAGATGGCACTAAACGGACAGGGACTTATTATAAGAAATGGTGGGAGTTCCGCTCTATGGTCATACGTAATTTTGTAGAACGGGTGCGTACAGAAATTAAAAACATTAAACCGGATATTCAATTAGAATATTGGGCTGCCTCATGGATTCATGCTATTTATGGGCAAGGACAAAATTGGGCATCCACCGAATACGATTTTTCCAAAGAATACAGTTGGGCTTCACCTGAATATAAAAATACAGGTTTTGCCGGATTGTTAGACACCTTTCTATGTGGAACTTATTTAACCAAAATATTTGGATTGAACGATCCCGAATCCATAGAATATGGAATAGCGCGTGCACAACGCATTGTTCATGGAGCATGTAAAGTCTATGGCACTTTGTATGCTTTAAATCATAAGGACAATATAGCAGATGCTGTTTATGTCTGTCTTTCCCAATCCGAAGGATTAATGGTGTTTGACATTGTGCAAGTAATAGAATTCAATCAATGGACAGCCATTAAAGAAGGAATTCAACGAGCAGAGAGTCTTTAAATAGAGAATATTCAATAAAATATAATATACAAAATGAAACGAGTACTTATATTATTACACATTATTTTATGCACATGCATAGTAACTCAAGCCAAAAACTACACTGTAAGTTCACCGGATGGAAAAACCAAGGTGACGGTAACAGCCGGAAAACAATTGAGTTGGAGTATTAATTACAATGGTGAACGTATACTAAATCCCAGTCTGATGCAGATGGATATTGAAGGGCAGACTGAACAACCGGGAGTAAATCCGAAAGTAATAAAAGCTAAAACACTTAAAGTAAATTCGGAGCAAACAGCTGTCATTCCACTTAAACAAAGAATTATCAAAGATCAATATAACCAGTTAACTCTGACTTGTAAAGGTAACTACGCAATAGTCTTCAGAGTATATAACAATGGAGCCGCTTATCGTTTTGAGACTTCATTAAAGCAACCTAAAGTTATTATTAATACCGAAACTATTGAACAGAACTGGACTGAAGGGTGTAAGCTATATTGGCCAAGAGAAAAGAATCAAGAATACCTCACACACTGCGAAGCCATTTTTGATGAATTAAACATCTCCTCGCTCACTAACGATATGAAAGGCTATCTACCCATTTACCTCTCTACTCCTAAAGGAACGAAAGTTGTTATTATGGAATCCGATCTTTTCGATTATCCCAATCTATTTTTAACGGGTGATCGTAATAACACGCTATCCGGTGAATTTCCTCCTGTAGTTTTAAAAAGTGCACTAAAAGAAGGTACTGACCGTGATGAAGTATTGCTGGAGAAGGCCTCTTACATCGCTGAGACTGAAGGAACAAGAGCCTTCCCTTGGCGTGTATTAATGATTAACGAGGATGATAAAGCAGTAATTGAAAACAACTTAGTATATCAATTGGCCTCTCCATCTGTCACTCAAGATACAGAATGGATTAAACCCGGAAAGATCTCTTGGGATTGGTGGAGTACACTCAATGTATATGGAGTAGATTTTAAGGCAGGTGTGAATACTGATACTTATAAATATTTCATTGATTTCGCTTCAAAATACGGAATTGAATATATTTTATTAGATGAAGGATGGTCAGCCGGGACTTGGAATATTAAAGAGGCAATCCCCGAACTTAATATCCCGGAACTTGTACGATATGGAAAGGAAAGAAACGTTGGTCTTGTATTATGGACTTTGTGGAACCCGCTGGATAAAGATTTGGAAGGAATTCTGGATATTTATGAAAAATGGGGAATCAAAGGTATAAAAGTCGATTTTATGCAACGTTCGGATCAATATATGGTTAATTTCTACGAGCGTGTAGGAAAAGCGGCTATGGATCGTAAATTACTCGTTGATTTTCATGGTTCTTTCAAACCTTCCGGCTTACAAAAGAGATACCCCAATGTGATGACTTTTGAAGGTGTACTGGGATTAGAACACGATAAAGATTCAAGAGATATTAATCCGGTACATGACCTGATACTTCCATTCACTAGAATGGTAGCCGGTCCGATGGATTATACGCCTGGTGCAGTAAACAATGCGACAGCAGAAGATTTTTACATCAATTTCGTGCATCCGATCAGTTTAGGTACGCGTGCCCATCAAGCAGCCTTATATGTAGTGTATGAAAGCTCGTTACAAATGTTAGCAGATTCTCCTTCAAACTATTATAAAGCTCCTGAATTTGCTTCCTTTATCTCCCGTATACCTACCACTTGGGACGATACCAAAGCGATAACAGCCAAAATCGGAGAACAATTGGTGATTGCTCGTAAAAATGGGAAGAATTGGTATTTGGCAGGCCTGACAGACTGGAATGCCCGCAGCATTGAAGTAAAACTGAATTTTCTTGAGGCAGACAAATATAAAATGGAAGTTTTCAAAGATGGTGTGAACGCAGATGTTTATGCATCGGATTTTAAAACAGAAGAGGTAATAGTTTCAAAAGGTGATTCGATCAATGTCACAATGGCCAAAGGCGGTGGTTGGGCAGCAATTCTGACTCCTATTGAATAAAAAGATTGAGCAATGAAAAAAATACTATTCATATTATATACCTGTTGCATTTTATTGTTTCCCGTAAGTGCACAGCAAATTCCATCATTTAAAGCCAATGACAGAATTGTCTTTCTCGGAAATAGTATAACGGAAGGAGGCCATTATCATTCTTATATATGGCTGTATTATATGACGCATTTCCCCGAATTGCCTCTTCGTATTTATAATGGAGGAATTGGTGGCGATTGTGCAAGCCACATGGTTTTTCGTTTCGATTCAGATATTAAAATTAAAAAGCCAACTTATCTGGTTTGTTCCTTCGGAATGAATGATTCCGGATATGACGGATATAATAAGCCCGGATATGATAAGTACGCGAATAAACAGGTAGAATACGCTAACACAGAGTTTGGAAAACTACAACAGCAGATTCTTGCAGACAAGAAAATAAAAAACGTAGTACTTTTGGGTTCTTCTCCTTATGATGAGAATGTGAAATTGGAAGGAGTGGAAACTTTACATGGAAAGAATGAGACGATCAAAAGAATTATTGAAATGCAAGCAGAAGTTGCCCAAAAGCGAGGATGGGGATTTGTTAATTTCAATACAGTGATGTGTGAGCTGAATAAGGAGATTCAGCAGTCTGATTCTACAGCTACTTTCTGTGGAGGTGACAGAATTCATCCGGATAAAGACGGCCACATGGTAATGGCGTATTTGTTCTTAAAAGCACAGGGGCTTGCAGGAAAAGAAGTCGCTTATTTTCATATCAATGCAACTAACAGGAAAGCAATGGAAGAGAGAAATTGTCGAATAACTCACATAAAGAACGAAAATGACACAATATCTTTCAGCTATTTATCCCGTTCTTTGCCCTTTCCTGTCGACACTATTCCTCGTTGGGGAACAAAAGGTACAGCCCGGGATGCTGTCAGACAAGTTCCCTTTATGCAGGAAATGAATCAGGAAATAATGAAAGTGACCGATTTGCATGGAAATTTCCGAGTGACTATTGATGGAACAGAAATAGGACGCTGGGACGGCAATGAATTGAGTAAAGGAATTAATCTGGCTGAAATAACATGCACGCCCCAATACCAACAGAGCCTGTCTATCATGTATCTGAATGAGGAAAGATGTGCTATAGAAAAACGTTTACGCCAGTATATGGCTATGCAGTATGTCTTTTTTAAGCATAGAGGATTACTTTTCGCAGATAATAAAGCTGCTCTTGATGCTGCCAAAGCGGAGCGAGAAAGTCACTATTTAGTGAAGTATTTATATACCAATTATACCCAAGCCATGTTTCCACAGATACGTGAAGCCTGGCAAGCTGAAATAGACCAGTTGATAACTCAAATATATAAAATAAACAAGCCTCTCACACGTTTGATTAAAATAGAAAGGATTAAAGAATGAAATTAAGACTATTATTGCTTTTAAGCTTGTTACAATGGAGTTTTTCCTGTTTCAGTGTGCAGGCAATCACTACTCCCGTGGTCTATTATGGGAAAGTACTGTCCGGAGGTAAGGGAATTGCTAATGTACCTGTTACAGATGGTACACAAATTGTCCTTACGGATGACAAGGGACGATATTCCATATCAAGTACCTCTAATGCAGAATACATTTACATCACCCTTCCTGATGGCTATAATATTCCGATGAAAGGTAAAGTTCCTGCGTTCTTTCAAAAAGTACCTGCTCAACCTTCAAAAAAAGTGCATATTGATTTTGAACTGACACCATCATCTACTGACAACAAAAAGCACGTTTTGGTGGTATGGGCTGACCCACAAGTCTATTTCGATGAAGAAATGCCACAAGTACAGCAGGCTTCAAAAGATGTAAAAGAACTGTTGGCAACTAATTATCAGGGGATTCCTGCCTATGGAATAGTCTGTGGAGACATTATCGGTGACATCAATAAAAAGCCCAGTTACTTTACACCGATGATAGATGCAATAGCTGAAACGGAAATTCCCTTTTTCTATGTAATTGGAAATCATGATTTAGATTTAAACGTACGTTCTAATGAACATGCCCGTATTACTTACAAATCTTATTATGGTCCCACTTATTATTCATTTAATAGAGGAGATATACATTATGTTGTTCTTGATGATATTTTCTTTATTGCAAAAAGCTATTTATATGTTGGTTATCTCACCGAGCAGCAACTTCAGTGGCTGGAACAGGATTTGAAACAAGTCACTCCGGGATCTACAGTAGTAGTTGCCATGCATATTCCTACATATTCAAGAGAAGCACGTCGGAAAGAATGGGGAAAAGAGTCTACTATGAAAGTCATGAACAACCGTTCTCATTTGTATGAGTTGCTAAAACCTTACAATGCCCATATCATGTCGGGACATGAGCACTATAATGAAAATTATGTTTTGGCAGACAATCTTTACGAACATGTACATGCTCCCTTATCAACACTGTTTTGGCAAGCTCCCTGGGCTTGTGACGGAACTCCAGGCGGATATGCCGTTTACGAGTTTGACGGAGGTAAAGTCAATTGGTATTACAAATGTGTAGGAAAAGACAAAGATTATCAATTCGAGCTTTATCCGGTAGGTGCCAGTCGTAATAAAAAGGAGGCAGTTGTAGCAAATGTTTGGAATTACGATTCAACCTGGAAAGTGAAATGGTATGAAAATGGTATTGACAAGGGGGAAATGACCCGTTTTTCCGGATACGATCCTGCTATTTATGAATACTGCGAGAAAAACAGTTCTACATTCAAACATAAGTATTTGGGAGCGGACATTACCGAACACTTGTTTTATGCGGTTCCTGAAACGAAGGATTCCGAAATAAGAGTAGAAGTTACAGATCATTGTGGTAATGTATATACCCGCAAAATGCAGCAATCTAAATAAGCAAAAACATAAAAAAAGGAAAGAAGATGAATCGATTAACTGTATTAAGGAGAGTATTTTATATTCTGGGAATCACCAGCCTCCTTTCAGCTTGTAACGAGACTGATAATCTGGTACTAAAATCTCCGGATGGTAAAATACAACTAACAGTCACAGAAAATGATAATACAATATCATACGCAGTAAACAAAGAAAACGCCGCTATGATACTCCCTTCTAAACTGGGATTTATTCTGGAACATGAGGATAGTTTAAACCACTTTGTGATTAAAGGTACCGAACGTTCCTCTTTAGACGAGACTTGGGAACAACCTTGGGGAGAGAGCCGGTATGTACGCAATCACTATAATGAATTGAAGGTACTACTCCAAGAAACAGACGGAAAGCGCAAACTTAATGTAATATTCCGTCTGTTTAATGATGGTATTGGGTATCGTTATGAATTCCCGCAACAGGAATCCATGGATTCATTAGTGATTATGAGTGAAGAAACAGAATTTAGAATGTCAGGTACACACAAAGCCTGGTGGATTCCTGCATCCGATCCGTATTATGAGTGTATAGCAACCTTCTCTCCCATTAACGAACTAGACACCGTACGTACTCCTCTTACAATGGAAACAGCGGAAGGAAAGTATCTTACCATTCACGAAGCCAATCTGACAGATTATCCTAAAATGAATCTGACAGTCAAGGATTCTGCCACCCTCTGTGCTTCGTTAGTACCTTGGTCTAATGGAGTAGCAGCATATATCAAAGCTCCATTTGTTACCCCTTGGAGAACGATCGTGATTGGTGATAAACCGGGCGATCTAGTTACCTCCTATTTAATGTTGAATCTCAACGAACCCTCCAAAATTAAAGATACTTCCTGGATAAAGCCAGGAAAATACATGGGTATATGGTGGGAAATGCATTTGGGCAAAGGAACATGGTATTATGGTCCTAAACATAGCGCAACTACTGCCAATACAAAGAAATATATAGATTTTGCATCAGAGAATGGTATCTCCGGTGTTTTAGTTGAAGGATGGAATGTCGGCTGGGAAGGAAACTGGATGAAGCATGGTGATTCTTTAGACTTTACCAAACCTTATCCAGACTTCGATATTAAAGCAATTACAGATTATGCCCGTGAAAAAGGTGTGGAACTGATCGGACATCATGAAACGGCAGCTGCTACACGCAACTATGAGAACCAACTGGACAAAGCTTTTGCTTTCTATCAACAATATGGAGTACATGTTGTAAAAACAGGATATGTAAATCGCCTAATGGATTTTAAAGAAGCTCATGACGGTCAGTATGGCGTACGTCACTACCGGAAAGTAATAGAAACAGCTGCCAAATATCAAATAGCAATTGACAACCACGAGCCTGTTATGCCTACCGGTATTGAACGTACCTGGCCCAACCTTATGACCCAAGAAGGTGTACGCGGACAGGAACACAATGCGTGGTCTCCCGATGGAGGAAATCCTCCGGAACATACAACTGTTATTCCTTTTACCAGAGGATTAGCCGGTCCTATGGATTTTACATTCGGAACTTTCAATTTTACTAACGAGGCATATCCGGGAACACGTGTCAATACTACGCTTTGCAAGCAATTAGCACTCTTTGTTGTTATCTACAGCCCTTTACAGATGGCTTCAGATTTACCAGAAAATTATAAAGAGATAAAAGCGTTTGATTTTATTAAGGATGTACCTACCGATTGGGATAAAACTTATGTCGTAGATGCGAAAATTGGTGATTATTCCGTATTTGCACGAAAAGATCGTAACTCCAGCGATTGGTATGTAGGTTGCATCACTGACGAAAATGCAAGAGAGTTGGACATTCCTTTAAGTTTTTTGGAGACGGAGGCAAAGTATATTGCTCAAATATATGCTGACGGTGATGATGCAGAATGGAAAACAAATCCGACTTCTTTTAAATATGAAGAAAAAACAGTAACGGCTTCTGATACGCTTCATGTCAAACTGGCAACAAGCGGTGGATGTGCTATTCGTTTTATCAAACAATAATATGATTATGAAGAAAATATTTAGTGTGCTCCTTTTTCTTGTTGTCATCTGCCAAATTCGCGCGGAAGATACAAATATCACTACCATGCGTAAAATGACACAACGGTTGTTTCCTCAACAGGCTTCATTTTTTGATTTTCGTCTGTTGAATGATACTTCTACAGATTCTTTTACCATCAAAAGTGAAGGGAATAAAATTATTATTTCCGGAAATAATGCTAACTCTATGGCTGTAGGTTTGAATCATTATTTGAAAAACTACTGCCTGACTACTATTTCATGGTATAAGGATGATCCGATAGAATTGCCAAAAACTCTTCCTAATATACCGGCGGAAGTCACTATTAAGGCAAATGTCCCAACGCGTTTCTTTCTGAACTATTGTACGTTCGGATACTCAATGACTTGGTGGAAATGGAGTGATTGGGAACATTTCATCGATTGGATGGCTCTAAACGGAATTAATATGCCTCTTGCTATTACCGGTCAGGAAGCCATCTGGTATAAGGTCTGGAGTAAATTAGGATTGACAGATGAAGAAATACGTGGCTATTTTACAGGACCTGCACATCTTCCGTGGCATCGAATGTGTAATTTGGACGGCTGGCAAAGCCCCTTACCCAAAGAGTGGCTGTCAAGTCAAGCAGAGCTACAGGAACAGATCGTTGCCCGTGAACGTGAGTTTAATATGCAACCTGTATTACCGGCTTTTGCCGGACATGTACCGGCAGCGTTGAAACGGGTCTATCCCAATATAAAAACATCCAGAGTAAGCGAATGGGGAGGATTCGCCGATCAATATCGTTGCACTTTCCTTAACCCTATGGATTCTTTGTATGCGATCATACAAAAAGAATATCTTACCGAACAAACTCGTTTGTATGGCACAAATCATATTTATGGTATAGATCCGTTTAACGAGATAGATCCTCCTTCATGGGATACCGATTCTTTAGGAATGATGGCTAAACATATCTACGAGTCTGTGGCTGCTGTAGATCCGAAAGCAATATGGCTACAAATGACATGGTTGTTTTATGCTGACATCAAGCATTGGACTACTCCACGTATAAAATCCTATCTTCGTTCTGTACCTCAAGACAAATTGATTCTATTAGACTACTTCTGCGAATATACAGAAATATGGAAACAGACTGATAGTTATTTCGGGCAACCCTATCTTTGGTGTTATTTAGGCAATTTCGGAGGAAATTCTTTCTTGTCAGGGCCAGTTAAATTGGTAAGTGAACGGTTGGCAGATGCTTTAAAAAATGGTGGCAGCAATCTTAAAGGAGTTGGTTCCACTCTTGAAGGCATAGACCTGAATCAGTTTATGTATGAATTTGTTCTTGATAAAGCATGGAATAGCGGTCAGACAGACAAAGAATGGTTCTTAAAACTGGCAGATAGACGGACTGGCAAGGTGTCTCCCGAAGCAAGAAAAGCATGGGAAATACTGGCAGACAAAGTGTATATCCAGCCGGCACAAGTAGGGCAAGGCACACTTACCAATGCACGTCCTTGTTTAAAGGGAAATGGACATTGGACTACTAAGCCGACAATAGAATATCAACCCAAAGATTTAGTTGAAGCGTGGAGATTACTATTGTTAGTAAAAGACTGTCAACGGGATAGCTATGAGTTTGATTTGGTTAATATTGGACGACAAGTTTTAGGAAATTATTTTAATGTAGTCCGTGATGAGTTTACTCTTGCATATGAAGCCGGAGATATAATGATGATGAAAAACCGAGGGGATAAAATGAGAGAAATTCTTGCTGATCTTGATAAGCTCGTTAGCTGTCATCCTACCTTTTCTCTGAATAAATGGATCACTGACGCCCGCGATATGGGACACGATGCCACTTCTAAAAACTATTATGAGATGAATGCCCGTTCTCTGATTACCATTTGGGGAGATAGCTATCACCTGACCGACTACGCCAATCGGTCATGGGCAGGACTAACCAATCAGTATTATTCTGTCCGGTGGGATCGTTTTATAAATGAAGTGATTAAAGCTGTCGAAAAGAAGAAGGCTTTTGATGAGGAAGTCTTCTTTAATGAATCACGGATGTATGAAAACGAATGGGTAAATCCGAGTAACAGAATCAACTATAACGAAGGTGGTGACGGAATAAAACTAGCCCGGCAAATCTATAAGAAATACGCAAAAGAAATCATTCGATAAATTTACAAAGTACACCTCAATATGAGAACGAATAAACTACACTTTTTTTTATTGCTTTTAATGTGCTTCTGCTTGAACTTTTCAGTTCAGGCAGAAGCCTCGATTCATATCATCAAAGGTAAAGTAACCTGCGAAGGTAAGGGGATACAGGGGATAATGGTTACCGATGGCCGTATATGTGTGCAAACCGATGCTTCTGGAAAGTATAATATACCGACTTTGGGAGATAGCCGTTTTGTGTATATTTGTACTCCTTCAGGTTATCTGACAGACCGGAAAGGGACTATTCCTTCTTTTTATTTACCAATCGATCATTCTAAAAAGCAAAACTATAATTTTAATTTGAAGAAGAATCCGAAAGGTGATGTCTCTCATGTCTTTGTTACTCAATCTGACATACAGGTTACTTCCAGAGATGAACTGGCTATTTATCAGTATGTAGTGGATGATTGCAAACAACTTCTCTCTTCTTATGCAACAACTGATGTTTTCGGTATCGATTGCGGAGACATTGTAGGCGACCATCAAGAATTATATCCCGATTACCTGAAAAGAGCCGATCAACTGGATATACCCATTTATCGTGTAGTTGGCAATCATGATATGAATTATGACGGTCGTACTCATGAAACTTCCTACAAGACTTTTGAAGATACTTTTGGTCCTTCCTACTATTCTTTTAATAAAGGGAATGCCCATTACATTGTAGTAGACAACAACTTCTTCATCGGACGTGATTATTTTTATATGGGTTATCTGGACGAAAAGACATTTGCATGGCTTGACCAGGATTTATCATACGTACCGAAAGGGTCACTCGTATTCTTTATTATGCATATCCCTTCCCGTCAAACGGAAAAGCAAGAAGCTTTTTTGTATAACTATGATATGATTGGCAATCAGATGGTTAATGCTGGTGCACTGCATCAGATCTTGAAACCCTATAAGGCACATCTTATCACAGGACACACTCACTACAATCTCAATGTAGTATTTAATGAGAATCTGATGGAACATAATACAGCTGCGGTTTGTGGTACGTGGTGGAAAGCGGATGTTTGTCTGGATGGCACTCCGCGTGGTTATGGCGTATACGAAGTGAATGGTAACGATGTGAAATGGTATTATAAAAGTTCCGGATATCCTAAAGAACATCAGTTTCGCTCATATCCGGCGGGAGCCTCCAAAGAACATCCGTCGGATATTATCGCTAATGTCTGGAACTGGGATAAACTGTGGAAAGTGGAATGGTTGGAAGACGGTCAATTGATGGGAAGCATGACACAATATACAGGTTTAGACCCATACGCATCAGTGGTATGTTCGGACCGGGAAAAGATGGTCTATACATGGATTACTCCAAGACCTACCCAACATATGTTCCGGGCAACTCCTAAAAATAAAGATGCTCGTATAGTGGTTAAAGTTACCGACCGTTTTGGCAAAGAATATATTCAAACGATCAATCCATAGATATTATGACTAAACGTGCTTATGCTTTAGATGCCCTACGAGGATACGCTATAATCACAATGGTGCTTTCGGCAACGGTTGCGTGGAATTCTTTACCCGGATGGATGTATCATGCGCAAACTCCTCCGCCGGACAGAGCTTTCGACGCCAGTTTATCAGGCATCACTTGGGTGGATCTGGTTTTTCCATTCTTCTTGTTTGCAATGGGAGCAGCTTTCCCTTTCTCAATCAAAAAAAGATTTGAGAAAGGGGACACTAAGTTGAGATTGGTATATGAAGCTATCAAACGAGGTGCACAATTGACTTTCTTTGCTATTTTCATCCAGCATTTTTATCCGCATGTATTGAGTAATCCACAAGACATGCGTGGCTGGTTATTGGCCATCCTTTGTTTTGTGATATTATTCCCCATGTTCATTCGTATTCCACTGAAAATGCCGGATTGGATGCGTATAGCTATTAAGGTGGTAGCATATGGGATAGCTATTGTTCTGTTACTGACAACTCAATACGCAAATGGAAGAGTTTTTGATGTATCATTCAGCAATATTATCATATTATTATTGGCAAATATGGCTGTTTTTGGTTCAGCCATATATATTTTCACAATGCAAAGCCTCTGGGCGCGAGTAGGTGTATTACTGATATTGATGGCTTTGTTGTTGAGCGGACAGGTCGAGAATTCCTGGGCACAAGCTATATACAACTACACACCTCTACCTTGGGCTTTTCATTTTGAGTATTTACAATATCTCTTTATCGTGATTCCGGGAAGCATTGCGGGAGAATATTTGATGGATTGGCTGAAGCAACACAATGATTCGTTTGTTGAATCTACCAATAAATGGAAAGCTATCGTAATGATTCTTTTGACATTAGCTATAATTATTGTAAATTTGGCAGGACTTTATACACATTGTACAGTCTTGAATCTGATAATAAATATTCCGTTATTGATAAGTGGAGTCTTTTTATTGAGAAAAGGCACAGGATTTATAAAGCTTTGGAGAGAACTTTTTACAGCCGGAGCTTTTCTAGTTATCTTGGGATTATGTTTTGAACCTTTTCAAGGAGGTATAAAAAAAGACCCCGCCACTTTTGGTTATTTATTCCTCACTTCAGGCCTGGCATTTATGGCTTTGTTGCTTTTAAATGTAATATGTGACTATTTTCGTTGCGTGAAGAGTATGCGTTTTCTCGTAATGCCCGGACAAAATCCTATGATGGCTTATGTAGTAGGAGATCTGTTGATTATGCCTTTGGTCAATTTATTAGGAATTGCATCATTGCTTGTATATTTCAACGAAAACGCATGGATGGGATTTTTACGAGGAGTGGTATTGACAACATTATCAGTACTGATAACTATGTTCTTCACCCGAATAAAATGTTTTTGGCGGACTTGAAACAATAATACTCAAAATATGAAAAGAAGAATCTGTATTTTTATAATGTTTTTTTCGGTGTGTCATACATATGCTCAATTAGTATATCATGATGCCTCAAAGTTCCCTTTATTAGGAAAAGCTACCGAAGCTACCGGAGCCCGATATGAAAGACTCCCGGATTCATTGAAGAATATCTCCCGTGCTCCGTTATGGAATTTAAGCCGTAACTCTGCCGGAATGGCGATACGTTTTCGTAGTAATTCTACCACAATAGCTGCTAAATGGGAAACACTCATCAATTTTCATATGAATCATATGACGGATACAGGCGCAAAAGGCTTAGACCTTTATTGTCTTCAGAAAAATGGAGAGTGGCGTTTTGTAAATAGTGGTCGTCCGGGTGGAAAAACAAATCAAGCAACAATCATTGCTAACATGCGACCGGAAGAGAGAGAATATATGCTTTATCTTCCTCTTTACGATGGTCTTGTTTCTTTGTCTATAGGAGTAGATTCGTTAGCCACCATCGATCAGCCTTTAATTGATTATCCGATCCGCAAAAAGCCGGTTGTATTTTATGGCACCAGTATTCTTCAAGGAGGTTGTGCTTCACGTCCCGGAATGGCACATACAAATATCATATCGAGAAGGCTGAACCGTGAATGTATCAACTTGGGATTTAGCGGAAATGCACTTTTAGACTTGGAAGTGGCCAAAGTGATAGCCGAAGTAGATGCCAGTGTTTTTGTTTTAGACTTTGTGCCTAATGCTTCTGTAGAACAGATGAAAGAACGAATGGAAACATTCTATCGTATCATTCGTAGTAAACATCCGGATACGCCAGTCATTTTTATAGAAGATCCGATTTTCACTCATACACTTTATGATGAAAGAATTGCTAAAGAAGTGCAAAGAAAGAATGACACGTTAAAGGAAATATTCAACCGGCTAAAGAAGGAAAATGAAAAGAATATCATTTTTATCTCTTCCAAAAACATGTTGGAAGAAGATGGAGAAGCTACTATAGACGGTATTCATTTCACAGATCTAGGCATGATGAGATATGCTGATTTAGTTTGTCCAATCATTAAGAAAGCAATCAAATAAAAATAGCAATATTTGTCCTATTTGTCTTAAATACTTTAACATGACCGATTTGACTAATGAACTTTGTGCTTAAAATTTAAAGTTATTTGAAATATCTGATTTAAATATGAAAAAGATTCTTTTATTTCTATTTATATTTCTATCCACTTTTGCAAATGCACAAAAGCATAAAAAAGTGTTATGTCCAACGCCACCCATGGGTTGGAATAGCTGGAACTGTTTTAACAAGAATATCAGTGAAGAACAAATACGCGAAATAGCGAATCTTATGGTCTCTACCGGACTTAAAGATGCTGGATATACATACCTCAATGTGGATGATTGTTGGCAGACGCATCGGGAGTCTTGCGTTATTCAATCTGATTCGGTAAAGTTTCCGTCTGGAATCAAAGCATTGGCTGATTACGTACATTCAAAAGGTTTGAAATTCGGTATATATTCTTGTGCAGGTTCGAAGACATGCGCTGGTAGACCCGGTAGCCGAGGCTATGAATATATCGATGCAGTCACATATGCAGAATGGGGAGTTGACTTTCTCAAATATGACTGGTGCCACAACAACGGAGCTAATGCCCGAGAAGCATACTTTACCATGTGTGATGCCTTAAAAAGTACTGGTCGTCCTATAGTTCTATCAATTTGTGAATGGGGGACGAATAGGCCATGGGAATGGGGGAAAGGTATCGGTGAGATGTGGAGGGTATCCGAAGATATTATTGCAACAACCGAAGGTACAGCATACTGGGGAGGAGCGAGCATTCTGAAAATTATAGATATTATGGCTCCTCTTTGGCCATACGCGGGACCAGGACACTGGAATGACGCGGATATGCTCCAGGTAGGCAATGGAGATCTAACATACGATGAAAACGTGATGCACTTCTCAATGTGGTGCATGCTCGCTTCACCTCTGATAGTAGGATGTGATCTTCGTAATATTGATAAGAAAATCCTTGATATACTTACCAATAAGGAAGCTATCGCCATAAACCAGGATAAGCTCGGAAAACAAGGCCGTATGTTCGAACGTAGTGGAAGATATCATGAGACATGGATCAAAGAATTGTCAGATGGCCGTATAGCCTTATGTTTCTTGAACAAGGATGAAAAAGAATGGTCTCTTGATTACCATTTTTGGGGATTTGACATAATTGGGATAGACCGAACTTACGATCATTACATAGTACGTGATGTTTGGAAACATCAAGATATTGGAGATACTGGAGATAGGTATAGTTTCAAAGTACCGGCTCACGGTGTAGTTCTCCTTTGTCTTGTTCCTAAACAGTAATAAAAGAACCGAATATTCCTATATTACACAAATAAAAGCAGATGGTCAACTATTCCAAATACTCTTGACTGTTGCTTTTTACGTTATATCAATAAAAATAAATCTTCAAATACCAAAATGATATTTTATCATTTTGGTATTTGAATGATGCTATAATTGAATTTATTCAGGCGAGCAGTCAGATACGGAAAAGAATCGCATAGATTAGCCATTAGTATTATTCAGAAATTCCTGAAATCCTTCCCTTAGAGAGCATAATCATTATTATTTGATATCATGCATTGCATAGTGAATGTATTTCTTAATCTATTTATGCACTTTGTTTAATAAAGTAAGTTCATAAAAGCACTTCTAATAAATCAATAAATCCTATTTTTATGAGCCCAAATAGCTTTCTTTAAAACGTACGTGCTGTTTCTTATAAACCAACCGTATGTTTCTTTAAAACGAACCGTACGTTTCATTACAATCAACCGTGTATTTTTCACAAACAATACGGTAATTTATATGCAAATGCCGGTTCTTTTATTCGTAATTATGCATATAAATACCGTATTTTATTGTTTACTCGCTCTACTTTCTTTCATTCATAAAAAGTGGAAAATAGTAGAATCAAAGAAAAAACGACAGTATGTCAACTAATTTAATATAAAATAATCACATTGATATTTATGTTCTCCAAAACCACTTGATTTTTGTGAAGAACATAGTTACTAAAACAGCTAAAGAAGTAAGGATTGCTCCCTGAAGAAATCCCAACCAGGCATTTTGTTGAAAATAAGATAATAATGAAGCAATTCCAAGTATATTAGCCAATGGCATAATCAACAAATCGCCGACCACATAAGCTATCATCGGATTCTGACCGGACATCACCAAAAAACGAGTACTTTTCACACACCGGAAATAATCACAAACGATACTTAGAAATAAAAGAGCTAGAAAAGCCAGTCCGGAAGTGACAAAGAAATAACTAAAAGTAGTTGGATCTTTTTTAATACCATCCTGGAAAGGCTCAAAGCACAAACCCAGAAGAAGTAAATATGCCCCTGCGTTAAACAACTTTCTCCATAATAAAGCTATTCCATCCACTTTACGTGGAAATATACACTTACCAGCTAATAACAATAAAACAGTAAACACAAGGTTGACAACCAAATTACGAGTGTATAGACCGTAAAGATTGCTAATGATGATAACAACGGATAATATCATCAACATAATACTCATTTTACGATAAGGAGATGTAGCATAATCATCCGTCTCTTTTTGATATGCTTTCATCCACTCCGCTAAATACTCCCCGGCTATACTGCCGGGAATAACGATAAATAAGTATTTCAAATAATCAAACCGATACATCCACGGCAGAGGAGTATAATTAAATACACTCTGTGTCCACGAACCGTCAACCGTACTCCCTACTATCATAGCCATCAGCAATATCAGAATTCCTAAACGCATCCAACGATTATGCATTGTGAAAATGTAAAGGATAGAACCGAAAATAGCCATATTAGCCAACAGCAAAATGATAATGTTGCTGGAGAATAAACTGAATGTTTTCCCATCCGCATAAGAAGTGGTAGCCAACATAATGGCAGCGACAATGTAAGCTCCCACTTTTATTGAAATATGTACCCAATCCGGCATTTTCAAAGGAATGCGCATGAACATGGGAAATAGAACAGCAAAACAGAGTATAGCCAGCAGCCATGCTCTGATATCCTGCGGAGAACTTAACATATACGGATAAAAATGCTGGATGAAAATAGCAAAGAAAGTCAACTGAATCCCCCGTTTGACAGCTTCATAAACAAGTTTTAATTTTGAATCACCTTTTTCAGCACGCTTCCTTATGGAAAAAGGAAACGCGGCTCCCATAGCGAACAGGAAAAAAGGAAACACAAGATCTACCCAAGTAATACCGGGCAACAGAGGATTAAACACATGATCTGGCGGAGGCGTTTGAGCATGACTCATCCAACCGGGAAGAACATGCGTTACGATGGTAGCCGAAAGCACCATCGTAATAATTGCATATCCCCGTAAGGCATCTAAAGCTAAAGCTCTGTTGTTCATAAAGCTCCCCCCTCGCGCATTCCTTTTTCTACTTCTTTCCAAAGATTCTTTTGGATGATGTGTACTATATCGAATACCATTAGTCCATCCGATCGACGAAGGTTCATCTCTATTGTTTCGGATAATTTCCCCGGATTATCATAGAACTGATCCACCAAGATGCCGCCCATAAACTTGTTGTCTTTAAGAATCTGACGCAAGTGCTGACAGGAACCTTCTACACAGTACCATGTACCGGCTTGAGCCTGCGAATCAGTCTCGTTCCAGATGTTGCGGTTCGTTTTCTTGTATTCCTCTATCGTTATGTCTGTATAGTAATTTCCGGTTGCATACAAATCGATCAGTTCCGCGTATCCGTAATTTTTATATTCGGGAGTGGCCCAACTGAAGTCTTTAGCCGGATCATACTTTTTGCTGGCGAAATTAACTCCCACTTCATAGTAAGACGGATACCAAGCTCCGGTATATGTGCCGAAAGAAACTTTTGGATTGGCGGCTTTCACTTCCTTACGTGCCAATGCCATAAAATCAGTAATGTTTTTCGTTCTCCATTCCATCCATTTCTGGAAATACTTTCCCGGTTGTGTGATAAACTTTCCATCCGTATTCTTCTTCCAAACAAAAATATCTTCGGGGAACTTCGCCACTTTCTTACCTATATATGCTTCAAACTTTTCACGTGACAGCGGTGAGAAGTCGGCTGTTATACCATCATAACGTACACGATCGAGCATCAAACCGTCCAAATCAGAGTATTTGGTCACCACTTCTTTCAGTACATTTAGAATATGCGTACGATATTCCTCGTTCAAAGGATTGATCATAGCACCATATTTATGTTTTTCTTCCGTAATCGGAATAATACCTTTCTCGGGAGTATACACCATGGATGCCCATTCCGGATGTCCGCTGTATACCATTCCACGATCGAAATAATTATGCCCGGCACAGAATACATTTAATGAAGCATGAACCTCAAGACCCAATTCGTGCCCTTTTTTAATGAAGTATTGCAAATAATCAAAATTCCCGGCCTTTGCGCCTTTCCACTCTTTCATTTGTGGGGCAAACTGACTTTGATAAAGTACTTCTCCCGTAATGGGCCGTATATCCACTATTGCATGAGTGAAACCTACTGATTTGATTTTCTCCAAATAATAGTCAATCGAGTCTTTATGGCTGAAACGTTCGAAGTTAGCTTCGGCATCGAACCACATTAACGCAGGTTTCTTTTTGATTACAATCCGGAAAGGAGAAGCAGGAATAGCCGCATTATTGCATAATTCTCCCAACATATAATTCCGGAAACAATAACGTACCTCTATGGGGTCATTGATCGAATCATTCCAGACCTTTACAGTAGAAGAACCACTGATAATTTCCGCTTTGGCCGGTCGGAATATACCATCCGTCCCCACTATTTCAAATCCTTTCACGTTTTGATTTTCCGGTGTCAATCCTTCTTCACCATGTTCAAAGTCTATTTCTACTACGTTCCCTTTTACCCGGTGGAATTTGTATATAGGACCGGAATATTGAATACCTTTACGATGATACGTTTTTGCCAATGCCCAATAAGCCAGTCGTTCACCGACCTTTATCTTATAGGGCGAATGAATAAAGTTTTCACTCCCGGCATCACCTGTGGTCACCATTCCAACATTTGGAACAGCTGACATCAACTCCAACTGACACTGGCGGAACCAAGCCCAATCCAGTTTATCATTGCCTTCCGATTTCCATGGTGCAATCTGTACGTAATAAAATGGCATTTGGGGATTGTTGAAGAATGTTCTCCATTGAGAAACCATTGCAGGAAATAATCTCTTATATAATCCGGGATCGGGTGTGTTTGCTTCACCTTGATACCAAATCACTCCTTTAACAGGAAATCCTTTCCATGGATTCACCATTGCATTCCACAATAATGTAGGAGTCCCTGCCGTCCACCCGAACTCTCTCTGTATTACATCAGGCAATGCTATTTCCGGAAAGCCCGATAAAGTCTCTTTATTCATCCAAGCCTCTATTTTTGACATGCTCCAGGAACAATGTATCAGACCGACAGGAACATCCAAAGATTGCTGTAACTGATTGCCAAAGAAATAGGCAGTTGCACTGAAATCAGCAACATCTTCCGGAGAGGCTTCTTTCCATTCTCCGTCCACCCCAGCTTCCTGTGGAATGGTACTCCAGGCATTTTTTACAGTATAGAGACGCAGTGGACGTTTGGGATTAGCAGATACAATGTATGGCTGGGAACCAAACACAGGCTGTCCACGGAATCCTTTCACTGGCATTTCCATATTCGACTGTCCGGAACAGAACCAGACTTCTCCTATTAAAATATTCTGCAATGTGAGGTCCTCTCCATCCGAGAACGTAATACTATACGGACCTCCAGCTACCGGTGTTTGGAGAGAAAGTTTCCATTCACCTTTTGCATCAACATTCGTTTGGATTTTTTTATTATTCCATGAAGCGGTAGCCTGCACACGTTTTCCCGAAGTCGCTGTTCCGGAAAAAGTAACTTCCGATTGTTGCTGTAACACCATATTATCCCCCCAAATGGAAGTAAGGGTTACTTTCGCTTCTGTTTTCAGGAGAAAGGAGAAGCATATCAATAATATAAAATATTTGGCTTTCAACATATGATTCTTATTTGTTTTCGACAGCTTCAGTATACACATTGCCGAAGCGATCTGTTACTTTCACTTCTATTTTAGCATTTTTATTACGGGGAGTAGCATGAAATAGATGTTCGGTAAGAACTGGGGAAATCCATTCATATTTCACCTTTTCTTTGTCAGAACAGATTGCTTTGGCTGCAGGATCATATCCTTTGTAGCGTTGCATTTCTCCCATTCGCTTTCCGTTTTCATACCATTCCACTTTCCACTGTTCATCCCAGTTCCATACGTTAGCAATAATATCGGAAGGGTACTCGTCAGATGATCCGGCCTGATATACATGTAATTGATGCTCTTTCGGGTAGCCTGCACTTTTATATAGCCATTTCACTTGGTTCCCGTCTACTTCATATACCCCATATCCCCTCGGAGTACCATCCACATTAATATCTGCACGCCACCAAGTACCGCATACGGCAGCTGTGTTATGTTCCATTAATGAGTCATTAAAACATACGTTTACATTAAAATGTGTATGTCCGGAAATGATGTGGGCATTATAACCTTCCAATAATTTATATAGTGCAGCTGTATTGACCGTTTCATCTTGATCTAGCGTGTTATATCTTAGCTTCTTCTGAAGACTGGAAGGAATATGCATCACTACAAAGACAAGTTTGTCTTTGGGCACATAAGAGAGGTCTTTCTCCAGCCATTGGAAAGTACGTTCATCAATGTAACCTATATATTGATAATCACGGTTGACATAAAAGCAATTGTCAAGCACGATATAATGAGCATTACCTTTATTTAATGAATAGTAGATAGGACCGAAATAACTTTCGAAAGTGCGATAAGAATATTCAAAAGTACGCCCTCCATACGTCATGTCGTGATTACCAATTGCCCGATAGATGGGAATCTCTAATGATGATACCGTATCTATATAGGAAGGATATAAAGAAGGAGTATCTCCTACGATATCCCCACAATCTATGCCGAATACTTCTTTTTTGCCCATATACGGACGAATATATTCTTTCATATCTTGCAGATATTTAGCATAAGCCTTTACGTCATCTTCGGAAGTAACCTGCGCATCTGCCTGCACCAAAAACAAATGATTGATCTCATTTTGCGGATTTCTTACCAATTCGAAGTCGTAAATATCTTGCTTGGCCGGATTCAGCTTCTGATAGAATAAAGGTATTGTTTGTTCTGTTTTCGGTAAATATCCGGAAGGAGTGGATAAATAAATGAAACGCACATTCCTATTAGGGGGGAGAGTATATTGGCCTTGTTGGTCAGTCAACACACAGTCTATTCCGTCGGTCACTACTACCCCCGGGACTCCTGTCCCATTACAGGTTACTTTCCCGCGAATAGGGTTAGAAGGAATCTGGGCTTGTAAATTCAAGCCCAGACCTATTAATAAAAAGAATTGTAATAAATATATTTTCATAATTAGTTGGTTAGTTCAAACCTCATTCTTCGATAGATTCCAGATATTTATCAAAGCCTGTTTTAAAAGCGTTCCAATAGTCGTATTTCTTAACGTGGCAAAGGTCGAAGGCAAAGAAGCCGTCACTATTACTGATACAAGCATCAATAGCATCCGGAATTTTTGCAGATTGTCCTCCGTCAGTCCATCCGGTACTGTTACCGATATCTGGTCCGCCTGCAAAAGGTACATCTCCTTGTAACAGTTCACGTCCATTCTTACAAAAACCTTCCATGGTCCATTCGCCACTTCCATATATATTGTTCACGGAAGCATAAGCACCCAAAAAGATATAGTCCAAATGGTCCGCATATCCATAATTCTTATAATCGGAAGTAGCCCATTTCGGATAATAAGCGGAGGTGTTGTATTTAGGGCTGGCCCAGTTCACGCCTGATGTATAGTATGTTGAATACCAGGCACCAACATAAACTCCAAACTTGATATTGTTATTGACAGATTTAACTTTCTCGCGTGCCTTTACTATGAAATCATGAATAACTTTCGCTCTGAATTCCAACCACTTCTTAAAATAAACAGGCTGGTCAGAAGGTATTTCATCCGTACCGGGTGCCATAATATCTGCCGGGAAGTTTGCTACAGTTTCACCGATGTATTCTTCGAACTTCTGTTTGGAAATATCTGAAAAATCGCTTTCTAAGCCATAGTCATCATAACGACAACGATCCAATATGATGCCATCCAAATCATATTTAGCCAAGTCGGCCAACAACTGTAAAACAAAGTTTTGTACATCATCATTAGCGGGATTGAAAAATTTCGCTCCATAATCGGTTTCATCGTCCAACAAATCCATCGTATTGGTTAGCCCGTCAGCTAGATTAGCTACACTAGCCCATCCTTTTTTTGATTCATCACGGAACAAGACTCCATCATGTCCTAAATTATACGGACATAAATAGCCTCCTACAAATGTATTGATAGAAGCATTCACTTTTAATCCTTGTATACGAGCCTCCTCAATAAATGCCTGTAAATAATCCCAAGTTTCCGTCCTTTCATAATAACTATATCCGGAATTACCCCATACATCCATACGTTTCACCTGATCTACAACATTAGTATTGAATAATACATCTCCTGTAGTGGGACGTACATCGACAATAATATCAGTGAATCCTGCCGCTTTTATCTTTTCCATATCTTTGGCTATGTTTTCCTTACTATTGGCATAGTCAGGAAAATTAGCAGCCGCATCAATCCAAATATATCGTGGCTTAGCTTCTGCAACATCCGGCTCGTCCGGCTTTTCTGTCGAATTATCGTTCCACGGCCATCCGGGAATTCCATCAGAATCATCACTACAGGAGGTTATTGTAACTGCTCCCAAGAAAGTCAGTATTAGTATTTTTAGAAATTTTCTCATATCATACTTGTTTTATTAGGTATATACTGCCTGATATATCCGCAGTACATTTTTTATTTAAGAGTGACTACTGATGCTACGGATCTTTCGTCTCCGCTGGAGTCACTTGTCTTGATAGTCTCTTGCCCATTGACTAACATGCAACTGGAACCACCGCCATCCAAATTGATAGCATCCGTACATCCCAGTGTTTTCATGATATTAGCTACATTTTCGGTGGTCATACCGGCAACTCCCGTTGTCATTCCATCTCCTTCACACACAAAAAGAATCATTTTCTTATCATTGGTGATACCAATAGCCGAACGAGGTCTGTTCACCGTGGCGCCAATATCTGATAAAATTTCTTCTTCGTATGTATTCTTTATGTTTCCATCCAACAGAAGTACGGGGCCACCGCCTATTCCTGTTTTAGCATTTAAGACAGTTCCTGTAGACGGAAAATTTTCATTAGGAGTTGTTTCTGATTTTACCGGTGAGGGCTCCGAATACCAATAAGTAACATTGGATAGTGTTGTGTAAGTCCACATTGATTTGAATGAGCCATCGTTCATTTCACAGAATGCAGCTAATACAGGATACCAGAATGGACCGTTAGTCCAATCTTCTGCTGTTACATCATTGTTCTTACACACCATTTCACCGTTACGCCATATTAGGCTTAATGACCCCTCATAGAAGAAACCTCCATTGATTACAATTGTGGAGTTGTTCTCTTCATAAAATTCTTTTGGCTTTTTCAATCCAGTCTTTTCTCCTAATACACCAAATGCTGCCTTACTCATATCACCTACCGCAATATAAGCTATCGCTTTTTTGCCTTCCAGTGTTTCTGGTGATTTATATACGTTGATATGTTCAGGCAAGGTTCCATAAGTGCTTTTCACATTGGCCCAGCCTAAATTTACAATATCAGGATTGGCTTCAACAGGTTCAGTTGGAGTCTCCGGCTCCGCCCATGGCCAATCCGGGATATCAGTGTTATCATCACCACATGCTATGAAAAAAGGCAGTAATGATAATAACCATAACATTTTTTTCTTTGTTGACATATAGCTACTCCTTTAAATGATTTACAGATTTCTTTATCCCATATATGATGAATGGGTATTTTCTCATCATATATGAGATAAAGAGATCAATTAATTATTTGTCGATACAATCAAACTCATATCCTCCGATAACCTTACAGTTGTTATCCACGTAGTAAGCACGGAGCTTATATCCATCTGTTGTCGGAGCAAGCAATACATCACCTGTTGCAGCTACACCATCGGATGAATTGTATGAGGAAAGTGAAGGATTGAATGACAGAGCATCTGAAGTAGATATTGTACCTGTGAATGATCCGTCTGACGTTACATCATACATATATAAGCATGGAGTTCCACCCCATTGCGGGAAATGAGCTGTACACACCAATACAAGATATTGTGCATTATTAAAGCTTCTTGTATCCAGACAGTTGTTATTCATTGCCCAAGAATTACCATTGTCGGAGTCTTCCAGAGATTTACTTGCATTATTATTTGTTCCATTCACCCAATAAAGAATGTTAGAATCATAGTATGACAAGAAATAATCACTTTGAGCAGTAGTTCCTTTAGTCACAACTTTAGTGTTTGATGCGGGAGCTCCCCAATTACCTACACCATTCACTGTTACTACTTGAGGACTTCCCAATACACCGTCTGTTATAATCCAACGAACAAACTTATTGGAACCTGAACTGGCTGTTCCGTCACAAGTAGCAATAATAGAGGCATTAGTATTAATATCTCCTTGAACAGACACTTTCGTACCCATATCTAACCCTGTATTATTAGTATAAGTAGTCAATAAAGTTGGAGCAGTCGTAACAGAAGAAGTCTTATAGATTGAGAAAGACTTGCCATTAGTAGCCTTCGTTGCTAATAATATATTTCCCCTACTATCACTTGTCATACATCCTAAAGATGCAACACTCACACTACCCAAAGTTACATTACCAATCTTATTTCCCGTAGATGCATTGTAATATGCAGGAGTTGTGGTACCATCACCCAAGCAAACTACCAGATTATTTCCGGAAACAGCTAAAGAAGGTGCATTTGCTCCAGTCCAAGGTAAGCCGATAACTCCCATATCCAATTTAAATAATTCTGTCTCACTACCTTTTCTATATCCGTAAGGAATCTTATCCGGTACTGCTTTTTGAATAGTATAAGTTTGCTTTGTCACTCCATCGTGAGCAATCACTGTAAGCTCAACAGGTGAATTAAAATTAAGAGGCTCTGTTTTAGGATCCGGTGACATGGTCGCATGAGCCGACAGTGAATAATCTGCCAAGCAAGAAGATAAATCTTCCGCAGAGATTAAAGATACAGTTTTGTGGTCTTCATCAATAATACCTGTAATGTCTTCAGACGGTATTGAGAAACTTAATAACTGACACTTAGTAGACTTAACTCTTTCGCCTGTGATGCAGATTTGTTTCTTATATCCTTGAGCGTCTGTATAAGTGAAATAATTCTCTTTAGTCAGATCGAGAATTGAAAGAACCGGTTCAATAGTACAGTTTGGTGCCAACTTTGCCTGAATCCTCATCGCTTTCATATATTCTGAAGTTTCATTATCACTATTTTCCGGATAATACCATGGCATAGGAATTACATACTTATCTACAGAAGCATCTGCAATAGTATATACCACAGCCTCTTTATCCACGTATGGCCCAGAAGTAAAGAGTGCAGTCAAGCTCGTGATTCCCTGTCTGTCCGCAGTAGGAAGCACATATTCCGGATCCTGGCAAGAACTCGTGAGAGCCAAAATCCCTAATAATAGATATAGTATATTCTTTTTCATAATGTTTTCATTTTAGATTTATTGCCATTCTGCATATTGAGTTACCGCACCGTTATTGTCCAACTCTGCCTGTGGCATTGGGAAACGATACATCTTAGTCGGGAAATTACGATCTTTATCATCACATTCTGTATAAATGTAAGTGAAAGACCCATTTGCATTTTTCTCTATTTTCATTCCATGAAGACGAATACCGGTAAATGCTGTCGCAGATAATTTCCAACGACGCATGTCCCAATAATAATGTCCTTCATAAGCAAGTTCTACTTTGCGTTCCTGACGGATGGCTTTCATTAAATCATCCCCACTTTTGTCTGTGTAAGACAATCCCACTCTGTTACGAATATCTTTTATGTCTTTATTTGCCTTATCCGTATAGCCATTCAGATGATAACATGCTTCTGCATGATTCAGTAATACCTCTGCGTAACGAATTTCGGTCCATGGCTGTGTACTGGCTTGTATGGAAGTAAAATTATGAGCTTCATCTACCAGTTTACGTAAATAATACCCGGTAGTAGAACGTCCTTCCGGTTTGGCATCTGTTTTCCATGCAGCCCAACCATCAGTACCGTTTACGAAAGATTCTATCGGTCTGCCTTTCCATGTTGCTCCATTATAGAGAATGGTAGCTTTAAAACGTGGTTCCAATTTGGCATAAGGAGGAGTCGTTGTAGTACCTTCAGCAGTATGCCATGCACTCCAATCGGGGAAGCCACTACCATCTGCATATTCATACGATTCAACCATTTCTTGTGTCGGGGTACCGAATCCTCCGGTCATGGAATTGCCGTCGAGCGCTTTATCACCTCCAGGAACCATATATCCATCAAAGTCATGAGTCACAGTGGAACTCTTATCATAACAATATTGTAAAATGGCTTCTTTGCTTCCTGCTTTAAAGGCATTTGAATAGTCTTCTTTTGCTTCTAATTCATAACCCATTCCCATCACCTTTTCAGCTGCGATACGAGCGTCATCCCATCTTTCCGCATACAACATAGCTCTCGATAACATTGCATAAGCAGCTCCGCTAGTTAAACGTCCGTTAGGAGTTTTATCAACAGGCAAATGTTCACCGGCATATTTTAGATCATTATATACAAAATTCCATCCGTCGGCTTCCGAACTAACTGGCATATCCTTTTTTATATTATCCAGATTCTCATCGTATATAATCACTTCTTTATAACGCTTTAATAAATCTGTATAGAGATACCCTCTGAAGAAACGCATTTCAGCTTCCAAGCGTTCTTCATCAGCCTGACCAAATGAAGCATATTTCTTTAATTTGTTGATACCTTCATTGACACGGCGCACATATTCGTACATCGTCCCCCAGTTGCCAAGGTAAGTACTAACATAATTCACTGTGAGAACAGAACCTCCATAAGCAATTTCACTAGGTATCTGACATTTAGCCATATAGTTGTAGGAACCATATTTAAGCTGATCTGTCAGAGCTTCTGTCATTCCTGCCAAACATTGTCCATCCCTGTAGGCTCCTAAATAATCTATATAGCGATAGAAATCGTTGACTGCCTGTTCTGCATAGTCGAGTTTACTCCATACAAGTTTATCTGATGCTCTGTCTGTTGGAGTCATGTCCAGATAATCACTACATGAGCCAAGCCCTAAAGAGGCTCCCAACAATATGATACTTAATACTTTTGTTTTCATAATAGAACTTTTAAAGGTTTAGAAAGTCAAAGTTATACCGCCCATAATGGTGCGTTGTTGAGGATAGTATCCGTTATTTACTCCCGGAGATTCAGGATCGATTCCATCAGGAAGACCGGAAATCGTGAATAAATTAGAACCTTCTACATAAATTCTAAGATTCTGAATACCGACAGGACTCATCCATCTCTTGGGGAATGTGTAACCCAATTGTGCGGATTTGAGACGAAGGTATCTACCGTTACGCAACCAGAAAGTGGAAGCTAATCCATTATCTCCTCCGTGTCCTTGATTACCCAGTGTAAGTCGTGGGAATGTTCCATTCGGATTTTCTACTGTATATGCATTCTGAACCAGATATAGTGGTGAGTTGGCTCCTTCTTTAAATGCCTGTGTCCAGACTGTATTATCGTCATATCCATTGTAATAAGTTCCTGTCAACGATACATCAAACAGTGCACCTCCAGTAAATTGTGCACTTAAATCGAATCCATTCCAAGCACAATTCAGGTTCAAACCGTAAGTTAATTCGGGACGATTGCCACGTCCAACACGTGTTCTGTCATCTTCGTCTATTTTACCATCACCATTTAAATCTCTGTATTTGATATCACCGACATTAGGACGAGTGCCATACCAGGCTGAATTGTCTATTTCTTCTTCTGAACGGAATAAGCCATCTGCAACCCACACAACAGAAGCATCGACACTACGTCCTGTGCGTTTTCTCCACTCTACTGTGTTCGGACTATCCGGATAACGGAGATAACGGTTTCTTGCAAATGTCAGATTGAAGCTTGCGCCATAGGAGAATGGCTTGCCTGCCAAGTTTAATTTATTACGATGGCTCACCGTTACTTCAACGCCTTTGCTATCGACCTTATTATAGTTGGCATAAGTATAATAATATCCTCCCATAGATGGGGGGTAATCGCCTCCCATTGCTGTCAAAATATCATAGGTATAATTATAGAATGCGTCAAACTCCATTCCCAACAGACCATTCCACATCGTAAAGTCAAATCCTGCATTGTAAGTTAAGGTGTTCTCCCAAGTTAGAGTAGGATTGGCAATTACAGAGGCGCGTAATGCTTGCATTACTTTTCCATTCAGAATTGTTTGGTATGCATTTTTGTTACCATCCATCAAATTGTAAGTACTAAGGAAAGCATACGGACTCACTGCATCGTTTCCTAATAAACCGACAGATGCACGTATCTTCATATCATCCAGAAATGTCAGACTAGACATAAAATCTTCTTTAGATATTCTCCACGCTACTGACGCTGACGGGAAGAATGCCCAACGTTTCCCACTAACATTGCCGGCAAATTTGTAAGAACCATCATATCGACCTGTAAACTCTGCCAAATACTTATTGTCATAGTCATATTTCAAACGAAAAACATAACCAATACTACGGTTTGCATCACTGTATCCCGAGATTGGAGAGTCTGCCGGTTGTCCAAAGCTCAATTCTGGTAGTTCAGAGAAACTCATGTTCTTATTATAGCCGGAGAAACTGTTTTCTTTATAATCCCGGATTTCTGCTAATACCATTCCTTCTACATTATGTTTTCCGAAGGAGCTTGCATAGTTTATGCTTCCTTGGCCTACCATTTGATGAGAACTATACTGTCCTTCACCTAAATTTATTCCATTTGCTGTGCCGCGAGGATCGTCTGCTTTAGACCAAGTCCAATCTGCTGTCGAAGTCGGCATTTTATGTATATATGTGGAGTAAGGTGTATTCAAATTCTTATTATGAGAAGTTGTATAGTCATAAGCTCCGGTTACTTTCACGCTCAAGCCTTTAACCCAAGGTACATTATATTGTAAAGAGATGTTAGTTTGTAAATCAAAGCTATTGGTATGTTTGTATCCTGATTCATAAATGGCAGCCAATGGACTGTTGGGCAGACTTGTGTTATTCTGTGTGGTAGCAGAATAAAGTCCGTCATATGTTTCCGGCAAATATGGATGCATCATTATAGTCTGATGAGCTACTGACAACCAACCTTGTTCACCCAATTCGGAATTAGAATCCGTACCGCCTGAAGCATATCCCGGAGTTTCACGTTTACCGACATTTCCTGCAATACCTAAACTTAACTGGAAGTTCTTAGCCAGTTGAGTCTCAAGATTAGTTCTTAAATTGTATCTCTTGTAAGAGAAATTGTCAATGTTACCTTTTTGACCTAAATAACCCACAGAAGCAAAGTAACGCATCTTATCACTACCTCCCTGTATTGTTACATTGTGTTTCTGATTAATACCGGTTCCGAATACTTTATCAATATAGTTAACATTATCCCATCCGTCAGTAGGATCACCATTCAACATAGCTTCCACATTCGCCTTTGTAAAAACGGGATTATATTGACTAATGTTTGAAATGCTTCCATTAGCCATTTTATCCATCATGTCAGCCATATTATAATAATATGCAAATTGAGGTCCATTCATAAACTGCGGAAAGTTTGCATTCATAGATGCTCCTATTGAACCATTATAAGTGATTTTGGATTTTCCTTCCTGACCTTTTTTTGTAGTTATAATAATAACACCACCGGCTCCTTTTAATCCATAAACAGCTGCAGAAGCTCCATCTTTCAAAACAGATACACTTTCGATATCATTAGGGTCAATATCATTAATAGAACGAGGCATTCCGTCTACTATATAAGTAACATTATAAATAGAGCCACGAACTCGTAATGTAGCCTGATCGTCTCCGGGTTCACCAGATACTTGAACAGATGAAATACCTGGCAAACGTCCACCTAAAAGACTCGACACATTGGTTGCCGGTGCTTTCAGCAGTTCGTCGCCTTTCACCGCAGATACGGCTCCGGTTAAAGATTGCTTCTTGGCAGTACCATATCCTACCACAATCACTTCATCCAAAGCTGCCACATCATCTTTCATAACCACATTAATGGTCGTCTGACCTGCTACCTTTATTTCCTGATCTGACATTCCAACATATGAGAATGATAAAATGTCTTTTGCGGTGGCCTGAATGCTATATTTTCCATTTACATCTGTAATAGTGCCATTAGTAGTTCCTTTTACGACAACACTTACTCCTGGTAGCGGTTCTCCTATACCATCAGTAACAGTTCCTTTCACTAAACTCTGTGCATGACTACTGATAGCACATGCAAATAGCGCGCAGATTGAAAACATAAATATTTTCAATATACGAGAGTTCTTCTTGATTTTTGAGTTAAACTCTGTCATAGAATTAATTTTTAGATTATTAATATAGATTGGTTAACATATCCATTATTGTTTATAGCTGTTCCAATACTTTCCAGCATTGGTATAACCCTCTTGGTACATGGAAACATCCTTTCCATTTTCCTCCTTTGAGTGGTAGTAGCACTTCACCTCTCCGATTTAAGTATCCATACCATTCGGGATGCTCTTTATCTTTAAAATGGGTCCATGTATAATCGTGTACTTTTTCAAACCATTCCAGACATTGGTTATCTCCGGTCAATTGATAACTCTTCAGAAGAGATATGAGTGTTTCAATATGCACCCACCAGAGTTTCTGGTCCCATTCCAGTTGTTGGGGAGGACAACCGTTACGATCCATAAAATAGTAGATACCTCCATATTCTTTATCCCAACCATATTCAAGCATTGTAAGAGTGATATTCTTAGCCTTTTCGATTAATTCCGGACGGTTTAGGCGTTTCCCTAAATCCATTATAAACCACATGGCTTCAATCGCATGGCCAGGGGTAATCTGCCGTCCTTCAAAGCAATCTATCAGATTACCATTCACATCTACATTCTCAACAATGATACCACCAAGTTCGGGACGATAGAAGACAGACATAACTTCATGAATACAAGTATCCATCGCTTGTTCCAAATAGTCCTTGCCTAAAATATGCTCAATTTCCATAGCAAGATTGCATAGTATCATCGGCAGGGCAAAATTTTTTAGATTACGAGTGCCCGGATGAAGTTTATTCCATTTACCTTTCGGATTATCTACTTTGGAAAGGATAATGTCGAAGGTTTTCTTGGCTATGTCAGCATATTCCTGATTACCGGTTGCAAGGCTTAATTGCCCGAAAGCCATGGCAGCGAATGTATACGAAAAGATATTGTATGGTTCTACCAATGGTCTACCCGAACGGTCAAGTGAAAAGTACCAGTTATAGTCTCCATCATGTCCGTATCTTTTTAAAAAATCACCACCTTGAACGGCACAATCAAGCCATTCCTTACGTTTTTCTACCTTGTTGTAAAGCATGGAAAACATCCACACCTCGCGACCTTGCAGCCAGATAAATTTATCTGTATCGAAAACTTTTCCTTCACGATCCAGACAGGTGAAGTAGCCACCATACTCATGGTCTTGTGAGTTCTCAAGCCAGAAAGGAAGAACATTATCCAAGAGTTCATCCTTGTATTGATTTGCCAGTTTCTTAAAATCCATACATCTTTTATTATTAAGTTATTAAGGTCTTTTTGTTTTACTATTCCGAACGGGTCCAATATCTTTCAATCTCTTCCAGCGACTTCCCAGTAGTCTCCGGCACGAGTTTCCAGACAATCAGCATATACGGCACGCACATGAGGGCGAACAGGAAGAATGTTCCGGCGGGGGTAAGGTTCTGGAGCATCCAGGGGGTCAACTGTCCGATCAGGTACGTTCCGATCCACAGAGCGAATCCTGCTATCGACATGGCCAGTCCGCGAACCTTGGTGGGATACATCTCCGAGAGGAGCACGAACACCACGGCACAGATAGACACGGCACAGCAGAATACATAGAACAGGAAGAAAACGAGCAGGAAGAGGCTGGATACTCCCAGGGAATCTCCGAAGAGGAAGTACAGGCCGATGAGAATCAGAGAAACAACCATTCCCGAAACTCCGTAATAAACAAGTTTCTTGCGGCCTACCTTATCAATGATGACAAGAGCCAGAACGGTGGTCAAAGTATTGACTAGTCCTACCAGAACTTGGTAAAAAAGAGAATCTCCTCCTGAAAGTCCTGCGTTTTCAAAGATAGAAGGGCCATAATAAAGTACTGCGTTCACACCCATAAACTGTCCTAAAATCGCAATACACACACCGATAATAACAGCTTTGAAAATTCCAGGCTTCATCAATAAAGACCATTCCGATTTTGTTTCAGAGGTCAGCACAGATTTCGTTTCATTTAATTGACTTTTCGCTTCTGTAATTGAATTATATATTTTCTCTAATATATTTACAGCTTTCAATTCCTTTCCACGTACGATTAACCAGCGGGGACTTTCCGGAATAAAAAATATGATTATGAAGAATAAGATTGCCGGCAATGTTTCCATACCCAACATACCTCTCCATACTTCAGTTATAAATATTTTATTCAACCAATCCACACTTAATTGCGTACCACTCTCCGCCCATGCCAATAATTGATAGTTAACTAAATAAGCTCCCAAAAAACCAACTGTTACAGCCAACTGATACAATGACACCAAACGTCCTCTATACTGCGCTACAGCTAGTTCTGATATATAAAGAGGAGAAACAATGGACACAACCCCTATTCCTACTCCACCTATAATCCGATAAACTACCAATTGGGCAAAATCGGCTGATAGAGCACATCCTAGAGCTGATGTGGAAAACAACACAGCTGATATAACCATCGTAAGTTTTCTTCCTAACTTATCGCTTAAGATTCCAGCAAAAAGAACACCTACGATAGAGCCTACTAAAGCACATCCTACATACCATCCCTGTTGTAGTGCATCTAATTGAAAAAGTTGAGTCACTTGGGCAATTGTTCCCGATATAACCGCAGTATCATATCCGAACAAGAAGCCTCCCAATGCTGCCACAACAGATAGGAATATAAGATAACTAAAATTGATTGTAGACTTCATAACATTTATTTTATTTCAAAATATTCTTTATATCTGTCATATAAATGACCAGCTTGCAGATAGGCTGATTGCGGACTCATAAAATGAGAAAATTCAAAAGTAATAGCCTTATCATATCCGGCACGTTTGGCTGCTTCCAACTTCATCCGAAGTTTATCAAACTTAATGGGTAGAAAACGAATTGGCATATCACGGTCAAAAGATTCGGCATTTGTCCAACATTGCATACCATACTTATCTGCTAATTTTTTATTGACAGAAAAGAACGCATCCAATTCGTCATAATCAATATGCCCATCTTGAAATGCACATGCATCTACCACATCATGAATTCCATCAAAAATTTCATCCCATTCTTTTTCGTGTTGTTGTACAGAAACGGCATCTTCTCTCGTCATTTTTGTCGTTCCCATGATTGCTTTTTTGCCATCAATCCAAGGAGATATAAAAGTAGGCAATCCATTAGATATATCCTTACATTGTTTTCCTAATGCATGAAAAGCACCAATCGCCCCTTTCGTTGCCCGGCTTATTTCACCACTGATATACCATCCTCCAAAACTTTTATACTTGGAACCATAATTTTCCCAAACTTCATCAATTACATATTTGTTATCTTCCACTTCCCAGGTCATATCCCCTGTGTCCCAGTATTTACCCGAATCGTATAGTCCAAAATAGAATTTCATTCCATACTTTTCAGCTAAACGTAAAAACATATCCACCAAGTCAACGGAAGGCATATAACAACCTTTCTTCAATAAATAAGGAGAAGGAAAAGTGACAAACTTACGATAACCAGAACGGATCATTATTACTGTATCAATTCCTATATTTTTCATGTGCTGAAAATCCAAGTCCCATTCTTTCTCACCCCAGTTCTGATGTGGAATATCATGTGATATTTCATCCAAAAAAGTTCCGGTAATTTTTAAGCCATTGTTTTTAGGAACAATGAGTTTACTTTCCAAACCATCAGTTGCCACTACTGTACTGGCACTAGCTTTTGAAGTACAAGATTCAAACAAAGTTGGTACAGTCAAGGCTGACGCGCCAGCCAATGTGGCTTTTTTTAGAAAGTCTCTTCGATCTAATGTTTTCATATTAGTTTAATTAAAACAGCAGTTAACACTTATATTATTATTACCTATTGAATATATTGCCCTATAATATCTACTTTTTTATTATTGAAAGGATCTAATATCTGATCAATCAAAATTGCCATTTCACTTCTCAAAATATTTCGATTCATATCAAAATCTTTCAAATCAAATTTATCCCAGATCTCTTCTACCCTACCCTCTTTCATCTCAATACCTTCTTTTTCTGCAATCTCTCCTACTAGCTCTGTAGCTTTCTGAATTGATATGGTATTATTACCTTCGAATACTTGCTTATTGACAAAAGGATAAACATCACCCAATCCTTTCAACTCATTTGCCAATAATAATGTATCCGCTCTGAACCACATTTGATTTGACCAGTCAACACTTTTACCTATACCTTTTAATATACCTGTAGAGCCGATACGTTGTAGTGACTTAAACATTGGGTGATCTAACTCAACATCTAAATAAGGCAATAAATATCCTTTTCCATCCAAAATCGCATTTTGTACTTCCCGAACAGATACTTCTCTTATATTTTTACCTTCTTTCACCGCAAGAGCTGCTAATGCTCCCGCTGCCTGCCCGATCTGCATAACCATCGGCTGCAAACGAGTGGTACCATTAATTATATTAGAAACAGATATTGATTTTTCAGCAACAATCAATCCTTCAACATCTTTCGGAATCAAAGTTCCTAAAGGTAAACCGTATGACGGTATCGGATGAAAATAAAGATTAGGCAACTCTTCATATCCATGATAACGCGTATGATGATGGTCCACAGGATAATTCCCCACGGCAATACAAGTACGATAAAGAGGTTGAGACTGCCTGAACGGTTCACAAGCATGATTTAAATCAAAACGTACTAGCCCATGGATTCTCCTAGACTCTCTATGGTAAGGAATAAATGGTAATTTGTCGGCTGTAGGATATTCATCATCAGCTAAGCCCAATGTATTAAAACCTAATTCATGTTGCAGAAAATAAACGAAACACATCGTATAATGTTTTGCATATTTCAAGGCTTCTTCACGTTCCTCACGGGTCATTTCAATCAAGTTTACATAATAATCATTGCCTTCTATCGGCCAATTAATCATGTATTTATTATTAGGAAGTTTTCCATAAGTTATCATCATGTCTTTAGACCATACACGATCCGGTTCTTTAGGCATGATACAAACATGACTGGCACAAGCACAAGCAAATTCATCTTTATTATATCCTTCAGGACAAGGAATAGTCACATCTTTACCATAATCTTTCAAGATTGCTACGTATGTAATATCCTGAACTATATTATTTTTCTCTTCCGGAGCAATATCTTCTTTAGTATCATGACGGCTTTCCATACCGACATCATATTTCACCCCGCACATTTTTGCTATATCCCCCAATTCAGTACCATCAATCAATATTTTAGCATGTATTTTTTTAATTGTATTATCTTTCATCTGAATTTGAGCAATCCAAGCATCATTCTCTCTTTCCAGCTTTACCAAAGTAGCATTATGCCATACTTTTAAATTTTTCTCCGCGTCAACCATTTCATGGAAAATTTTATTTCCGACTGAAGGTTCAAACAACACTGCACTCACCCAACCGGTTTTTAGAGAATCAAGCCCTCCATAATAATCTGCCAAATGTCCGCGAAACTCACCAAACAAGCCTGCCGGTAAATCATAGTTTCCGTCAACAGCACTTACACCTGCAGATGTAAGCATTCCACCCAGCCATTCTGTTTCTTCTACTATCAATGTTGCAGCCCCCATTCGAGCAGACTGAATACCAGCAGTCACTCCACTAGCGCCTCCACCAATAATTAGCACATCAACAGAATCATCTGAATGAGAGCATGCCGTAAAACACAAAGCAAATAATAAACACAGACCTAAAAAATAGTTTCTCATACTAAATTCATTTAAGGATATAGAGTTTTATTAATAATATCACGGCACAAATATAGCTATATTTATTAAATAAACAATAGATAATAAAATATTTTATTAATAAAATCGTTATTCCTCGCATTATTAATTAATAGAAGGGGGAATTACCTCACAAATCGTCTTATTTCATTTATTATATCCACAATCGTCCATAGCTACATTATCCTATATATAAATCCATTACATAGTATATAGGGAATATAACATTCAAGATATTCTAATTTTCAAGGTCTCAAAACCACGTATTAATAAAAAAATTAATTATCTTTGTGTGAATTACCAAATATACATAGTTATGAACCAACAATTCTTGAAAGAAATAGAAAAAGGCTCTAAAAGTGCTCTTGTCAAAAAGAGGATTATTACACATTATATATATAATGGAAGTTCTACAATTCCCGATCTTTCAAAAGAGCTGGATTTAAGTGTACCGACTGTCACCAAATTTATCGGTGAAATGTGTGATGACGGATATATTAATGATTATGGCAAATTGGAAACTAGTGGCGGACGCCATCCCAACCTCTATGGGCTTAATCCGGAATCCGGTTACTTTTTGGGTGTAGACATCAAAAGATTCGCCGTCAATATCGGACTGATAAATTTCAAAGGCGATATGGTAGAATTGAAAATGAATATACCTTATAAGTTTGAGAACTCAATCGAAGGGATGAATGAGTTATGCAAGCATATTCTCAATTTTATAAAGAAACTCACTATTAATAAAGAGAAGATCTTAAATATTAATGTAAATGTGTCGGGGCGTGTAAATCCTGAATCAGGGTATAGCTTCAGCCAATTCAATTTTGAGGAAAGGCCGTTGGCGGATGTATTATCCGAAAAATTGGGATATAAAGTAACCATTGATAATGACACGCGTGCCATGACTTATGGCGAATATATGCAAGGCTGCGTAAAAGGAGAAAAGGATATCATTTTTGTAAATGTAAGCTGGGGAGTAGGTATCGGAATTATTATTGATGGTAAGATTTATACCGGGAAATCCGGATTCTCCGGTGAATTTGGACACATGAGTGCTTATGATAATGAGATAATCTGCCATTGCGGGAAAAAAGGTTGTTTGGAGACGGAAGCTTCCGGATCGGCACTTCATCGTATCTTATTAGAGCGTATTCAAAGTGGGGAAAGTTCCATTCTATCTACACGAATCGCCACAGAGGAAAATCCGATCACTCTTGATGAGATCATTGCCGCTGTGAATAAAGAAGACCTGCTTTGCATTGAAATTGTAGAAGAAATCGGACAGAAACTAGGCAAACAGATTGCCGGGCTAATCAATATCTTCAACCCGGAACTGGTCATTATAGGTGGAACTTTATCTTTAACCGGCGATTATATCACCCAACCCATAAAAACAGCCGTACGCAAGTACTCTCTAAATCTGGTTAATAAAGATTCAGCCATCATCACATCTAAGCTGAAAGACAAAGCCGGCATCGTTGGCGCTTGTATGCTCGCACGCAGCAGAATGTTTGAAAGCTAGTTTTATCTTCTACGCTGGGAGAAGAAGTTATCTATAAAGCGAACGATATAGACTACAGCTACTCCGGCGACAACTAAAACAATGATACGACTCAACATAGATTACATTTTTATATTTCACATCTATTACATACACAGGATTTTCCTTTTTAAGAACAGGAAATCCTGTAAAAATTAGAACGCTGATTATTAAATAATAATCAGCGTTCTAATTTGAGAGCCGCTAGCCAGACTTGAACTGGCGACCTACGCGTTACGAAGTCCCGTGTAGCGGCTCTATTATTATACTGATTACTAATATATTAACTACTCTTTTCTAAGCTTTTCAAAAAACAATCTACTATACAATTGCTATTTTTAAGGTAGAATTGAAATGTTAATAATATATTTTATAAAGTTGACTAATAAAATTTGAATCCTATTTAAAGTCCCTTACATCATAGCTAGTTCCATCTATAAAGATGGAATTTCCAATTGTAGTGAATGAAACTTGCTCTCTTACCATTCCGCCATACGAATTCTTTGCCCCGTAATCTAATTCCCAATTCACTGTATATTCTCCATCTTTAGTATATTTCTCGTCATATACCGTAAAAGAGTCAGGGTCCTTTAATATATGTTTAAAATACGCTTTGTATATTCTTCTACCATTCGATACACTTTCATCACAAGACGATAATGATACTAATAGAATAGCCATCATTAATAATAAAATCTTTTTCATTATGTCTATTTATTTAGTTTGTTTTTTAATTCATTGAATAAATCGGGGAACTAATAGCTATGTAGATGAAACGCTATTTCTTTTTATTACCCCTGTAACTTTGTATATTATTTTAATAGCTGGAATTGGGATTTCAAATGGAGGATAAAAATAGTCACCTTCCATAGGACCATCTGCATGTTTTATGTGATTGTCTGACATGCATATAAGTGCTGTTTTGTCCTTATTGTAATAGAGTCTTTTAATATATCTGTTTGATTCTGTTTGCACAACATATACACTTCCCGGTTCTATAAACGATTCATTAAGTGGACGTATCCCAATAAGACTTCCAGGAGGATAGCCAGGTATCATACTATTTCCATAAACATATAGAGATGCTTCACTATCTTTTAGCAGATCTCCGACATTTACCCACCCTGTACGAGAGCCGTACATATCTACATTCGCATTACCAGCTGCAGCTTTTGCGTTATATACAGGCACGAGTTTTCCCGTATGAGTCGAACCTGTGACAATTTCAATCCCCCTCGTAAAGTCTTCGTAATCTAATTTCATAATTCCCGCTATTTTTGCAGATTCCTCTTCTGTTAGTGTTGTGAGTTGTTTGTCCAGTATATTTGGTTCTATTTCTTGGTAGTTTAGATAGCTATAATAATCTTTGAAGAAGTCTATAACTTTATAGTCATATTCAAATGGGAAAGACTCTTGGATAGATGATCCTTTAGTGTTGTCAGCTATAATACACGCCTTCTCCTGCTTTTTTAATGGGTCACCTCTTCCTGTCAGAATGTAATCAGGGTTTACGTTCTCAAATTTTCTGCAAAATGGGGATAGAATTTTAATAGATACTTCTTCTGTTTCTCCATTTCTAAGCTTTACCATCATGTTTTTTGTTATTCCTTCTATATCAGTGTAAACACGATAGTCGGTTAGATTTAACATATCCATAACTTTATGGAATCGATCTCTTGCGGAATCACTCATAAAATATTTATATTAAATGGTTGAGGTTTCTAAAAAGATACCTATATTTGCATCGGAATCAAGTTGCGGATGATACCGACTAAATTGTTTAACTGTTCCCGTAAGGGTCTATATGGACGACTTCACCTCAAACCGCAACTTTTGAGTTGGTCGCTTTACTTTATCGTTATGGTGTCACTATCGGAATGTACCGCAGATGAATATGCGGAAGCTTATTTTAAGACTGCCTACTGTCGCGGGGGGTAGTTCCTAGCCTTGCAATAGCTGACATTAATTCATTATACTTTACTATTTTCTCCTTTTCGTTAACCATTGACAATAACCCAATAAGTCTATCCTTGCAACTTTGCAGAATATGTATATCCTCAGGTGACTTAATCATTTCCAATAAAACTTTGACTATTACATTACAAGTTTCTGTATCTCTTATGTTTGATACATGGAACAATTCACTTATTCTGTAATAAAGAAATTGATATTCAATACCCAAAGGGTCTGATTTTAATAGAACATGGTAATAATAATCGGATACTGCATGACAGGTTATTGCATTATTTTTTTCTGCATTGAATACAGAATTGACTTTCGTTGTCAATAATTCCTCTCTTATTTTTCTTATATCAATAATAGAGTAGATATTCCAACCAATTAGCATTGTTACTAATAATGCTAATATACCTACTATTACTCCTTGATAATCAAATCCCAATTCCGCTTTGTGGGGACAAGAAATACATATCGCAATAATGCTTATTACAACAGATACAATACTCAATACTAAAGCCCAATTTTCTTTCTTCATATTATAATAAGGTATAAACTACTCAAATAGTTAAATAATGTTTTATAGTATCAAATAAGATACTATTTCGTTTTATGGTATCTAAAAAGATAGTATATTTGCATCATCAATCATTCAATCACGATACAAAGATAGAAAAAAGGTTGATAGGATAAAATAGTACATACATATTAAAATACACGATTATGAGCACGAATTTTAAAAATCAGATGAAAGAGGTCATGAGCCTTGCTTGGCAAATGGTTAAGAAGAACGGTTTTTCAATGTCAGAAGCTTTGAAAACAGCCTGGACTAATTTGAAGCTGAAAGCTGAAATGAAAAACCGGATCGTAAAGTTCTACTTTCAGAAAGTCAATGGTTCTGTACGTGAAGCATACGGTACTCTTTGCGAAAAATACATGCCCACAGTAACCGGTACTGATAAAAAGGCTAAGAACGACACCGTTCAGACTTATTTCGATACAGAAGTAGGTGAGTTCAGATGCTATAAGAAAGCTAACCTTTTAAAAATTGCATGATTATGACACATTACGAATTAGAACAAGGCTTGAACGCCTTATACAGTGACTTGGACAATGTTCAGAATATGGACGAAGCAACAGCCCGTAGAGTTTACAACGTAGATTGCAAGGCTGACATCATAGAAGTGATACAAGAAGAAATAGAGACTTACCAAACAATTTTAGGACTTGATGCTAAAGAAGATGATGGTATGGATTACGATGCCCTCTGTATGGTTCAAGGATTGAGCCGATACGCATAACACCCCTACCCTGCTGACGGATTGAACGGCAGCCGATAGCGAGAATCGGGCAGGGTTCTATTGATTAGCTCTTTGACATTTTGGTTAATACGAAAAGAAATTCAACCATAGCAGAAATGCCGTGACTGGTTGAAGGTTTGAATTAGTTATAAACATCACTTGGAAGTCCGAAAAGTCTTTATCAGTAAGCATATAGCAGGTTAGGCGAGCTATAACGCTATCTAAGTGATTTAACATATAGCCCTATTGACAGCTTGAAACTGGCAACTGATAGTGAGAATCAGATAGGGCACAAATTTTAAATTATACGATTATGTCACATTATTATTCAAAAGTAGATGCAGATAGTTTATTATCGCTAGTGAATGCATCTGATTGCGTAGAGTATTTCGATACATCTAGTTTGGTTTCTGAAATGGATGAAACAGAAGTCCTAAATCAGATAAGCGAAGATACCATAATTAGTTATCTCGAAGATAAAGGGTTTAAAATCGAAAAGGAGGATTGAATATGAAACTAATCCAGTTTATTTTATCCATAATTTTAGCCTTATGTGCTATTGGTATGCTATATGGGGCTATTACGACATCTAGCCCCATGAAATTAATGTCTATTGTTATAATGGGTATTATATGTATCGGGACTTTCGCCTTTGTTAGAATAGCCTATACAGAATTACATGAATAGGATCGTATTCGAGTAAAGAAACTTGCAAATCTTTGAAAAATTTTCAAGGATTGGCGTAAAACAAGAATAAGTATGAATAAAGAAGAAAAAATATGCACCATCATAAATGGTCATTTTTCGTATATATTAAAAGTAGACGGAATTGAAACATCGTTTACGGGTAGCCATAATGCAGACTACTTTGAAGAACATTATAAAAATCTTGGATACGAAGTCATTCGTATAAACCATGAATAAAATTATAGTAAAACAAATCAGTAATGAGTAAAAATATAAGTGTTAAAACAGAAGAACCGTTCTGCCAGTTAGTAGGATTGCCAGGGGTTAATCGAGATATTGATTCATACTGGATTAATGATACAAGTAATATTAAACCGACCCTTGAACTCGGATTCGCATGTACTGCTGCCGGAAACAATGGAGCGTTAAATATTTGGAAGGATGATGCAGGAATAATTCGTGGCGAATTGTCGCGATGGCGTTTAACTGTTGAAGAAAAGATATTTTCTAATTATTCAGAAGCAGAAAAATGCGTTCGTGATTGGCTTGACAGAATTAACTAATAACAAATCAAATATGAGTGAAAATTTGAAAGAAGCCGCTAAACAAAAAGCTGATATAGAAGAGAAGGTTCTTGGTTGTGCAGTGGAACGCTCTTTTAGTAATTTTAAATCAAAATGCAAATATGCTGTCACTGAATATCAGTGTTATAAATACGGAAGTGATGTTGCATGCTGTGAACAAAATTGTAATGAATTTAGAGATTACTTATCTAAATGTAAAAATAAAGTATAGGTAAATAAAGTAGAAATCCGCAAAAAGGTAGACCGATAATCCGGCATAAGGTTCCTGCAATAAGTCAGTACTGTGAGTTAGGGAAACCAGCCGGGCGGATTCTGAAAAATATAGTAGTTTTTATCGTGTTTTATTTTGTGTTTGTGTTGTACGGGTGCGCGGTCTGCGAAGATAGCGCATCTTTTTTTATTTGAAGGAATGGCGGAATTGGTAGACGCTAATTAGTAACCGTTATAGATGATACCCTTACTGACTAAGTAGTATTTTATGCCTATATGGTATCAGAAGGTAGTTAACGGATGTATGTGCGATAGTACAGATTAGATTCATCATCCCGGTTCGAGTCCGGGTTCCTTCACAGAGATTTTTCTTTTTATGTTTAACCAATGATGCCGACGAAAAGGACGTCGTAGGGTTTAAGCCCCTGTATTTATTTGATTTTTAAATGTTCTGCATCTATCCCGGTGTCCGTTGGTTCGGTATCCGGGAACAAAGTAGCTCGTGAGAGTGAATGTTTATCAATAAAAGAACAAGAATATCAAAGTCCACATTAGAGCGCTAGTGTGGCAAACATGGATAAGTGGCGGAATTGGAAGACGCACGGAACGTATGCCGGAACTCTCGCTTATTAGCAGTAAAGCTCATCCTCGTTCGAATCGAGGCTTATCCACAATCACTAATTAAAAAAACAGCTTATGGAAAAAGTAAGTAACAAAGAAAAAATGAAAACCATGAAGAAAGGAGCAACAATCAAGTTGCCAATATCTTCATTAGAGACAATTCGTAACAATGTATCCCTTTTGAACGCCAAACATTACAATGAAGGCAAGAAATGGAAGTCTGAATCATTCAAAGAAAAAGGCATTGTTATAGTTACCAGAACTGCGTAACCAATCAACTTACACGATTATGGAAAGAGTATTAACAGAACTTACACCTGAATGTGAGGTTACAGCACGAATGTACGCACAGGGGTATGAGAAGAAAGAGATAGCTTCGATGAAATGCAGGGCGTTGAGTACGATAAATAACCAACTGCAAGAGGCTTTCAGAATTCTTCGAATTAGAAACGGAAGAGAGCTGGCGACAATGTTTTATGAACGAATGACAGGAATGAAATTTACTATGGACTTCTCTCCTATTGCTCGTTCTGCAGTTGCTTGCTGCTTTTTATGCCTTTTTTCTTTTTCACTTTATCACGAACAGAGTGATATGAGAAGGGCAAGAAGAACAAGAGTTGAAACTATTGAAAGAGTAAGGAGGTTAGAATGAACGCAGAAGCAAAACTAAATACTCTCTATCGAATAGGTAGCAGAGTTTCTCTCAATAAAGAGCAGGCCAAAGAGTTTGTAGGCGGTCGCTATAGACTTGAAAAGCTGATAGCAGAAAAGAAAATACGGGCAGAAAAGACCGGAACCACGAAAATGTCTCCTTATGCAATCAATGCTTGTGATGTGCTTCTTTACGCTATTGATCCTAAAGAACAAAGAATATAATTAACCCTTTAAATTTTACGATTATGAGTCTTATCAAAAAAAGTAATGAATTAGCAATCCCTACCACAGTAAAAATGATGATTTACGGTCAAGCCGGTATGGGAAAGAGTACGGTAGCATTGAGTGCTCCGAAACCTTTGTTATTGGATTTCGATAACGGGGTGAAACGTATGAATATGGCACATTTGGAAAACATAGACACAGTACAGGTCACTTCTTGGAGTGATGTTCAACAAGTCTTGCAAGAAGATTTATCAGGCTATCAGACAATCGTTGTTGATACTATCGGTAAGATGATGGACTTTATCATTACTTATAAATGTGGTAGCCGCCAACCGTCTATCAGGGATTGGAGTGGTATCAATGCTGAATTTTCTTGGATGACAAGAACGCTCTCAAGTCTGAATAAACATATCATTTTTGTCGCCCACCGTGATACGAGAAAAGAAGGTGATGATACGGTGTTCATTCCTGCCTTACGTGAGAAGTCCTACAACTCCATCGTTACTGAACTGGATTTGCTTGGCTATCTTGAAATGAAGAGCGAGAGAGGCATACAGAGACGTACTATAACCTTTGACCCGACTTCAAGAAATGACGGTAAGAATACTTGCAATCTACCTTCTGTAATGGAGGTGCCTACTATCGTCGATAAGAACGGTAATCCGACCACAAAGAACGACTTTATCACCACTAAGATAATCAATTCATATTTAAGTATGCTGGCGGCTAAGAAGGAAGCGCAGGAAAAGTATGACAAGGTGATAGAAGAAATAAAAGAAAGCATTGAATTTATCTCCGATGCCAACTCCGCTAATGAGTTCGCTTCACATATCAATGAGTTTGAACACGTTGGTAGTTCTCTAATGAAAGCGAGAAGCCTGTTTGCAGCCAAAGTAAACTCTTTGGGGTTGGTATTTGACAAAGAAACTAAAACCTATTCAGATGCAGCTTAAGTACCGCTTTTATGCTACAATTCTTGATGCCTTTTGGGGGTATCTGAATAGTGATGTAATTTGGGATAAGTATTGGGGATGGAGTGAAAATCCTCCCCATACTCCCGAAGAATTTCACGAATTGCAGTTTCAAGAACTGATAGACCGAATCAACCGCAAGCCGTTCGATAGTGAAGCTGCCGACCGTGGCACAGCTTTCAATGAAATCATTGATTGTATGATTGAGAACCGTAAATCTTCTATAATGGAAATGAGCAGGGTATATCATGATGATGGAACACTTTATGGGATAAAAGCCGTTTACAACAATCGCACTTTCACTTTTCACATTGACCTTTGCCGCGAGTTTGCCAATTATTACAAAGGAGCATTGACCCAACAACGGGTAGAAGCCATTCTGCCCACCACATACGGCAATGTGTTAGTTTACGGTCTGATTGATGAACTGATGCCTACCAGCGTCCACGACATCAAGACAACCGGCAGTTACACTATAGGGAAATTCAAAGATCATCACCAACATTTAGTTTATCCTTATGCTCTTATGCAGAACGGATCGGATGTGCGAACGTTTGAGTACAATATCGTAGAGTTCAACAAAGGCGGTTCTGTGGTAGATACCTATACAGAAACATACGTTTTCAACCCCGAACGTGATATACCTATTCTTACTAGCCATTGTGAGGAATTTATCCGGTTCTTGGAAGAAAATAGAGAACTTATAACCGATAAAAAGATTTTTGGAGGAGAAAATTAATGGAAAATCAAATAACTGGAAGAATTATCGAAATCGGACAAACCGTTCAAATTCCATCTAAAAACGGTGGTTCCTCATTTACGAAACGGGAATTTATTTTAGATGCTACCACTTACGACCCTTATACGAGAGAGCGTAGCGAGTATGAGAACATTATTCCCTTAGAGTTTTCGGGTGACAAGTGTACAGAACTTGACCGCTTTAATCAGGGTGATATTGTTACTGTATCATTTGTCTTACAGGGACGTTCTTGGACGAATCAGGATGGAGAGCTTAAACGTATGGCGTCCATTCGGTGCTATAAAATAGAAGGACGTGGCGGTGTATCCCAGTCTCCACAGACTGCACCAATACAACAACCAGCACCACAGCCGACTTATCAACAATCGCAGGATTTTCCACCTCCTGCTGATGCGAATGGCAATGCTAAGGATGATTTACCCTTCTAAAGTATGCTGTTTGATTTGAAGAATGAATACCAAGTACCCAAGTTTAAAGAGTATGTAAACAAGCTGTTTAAAGAGCGTGCTGTGGTGGAAGTAAAAAAGAAGTTACCTAACCGTACGCTTGCCCAAAACAGCTACTTACATCTTCTTTTAGGGTATTTCGGTAGTGAGTATGGTTGCAGCCTTGACGAAGCAAAAATTGACTTCTATAAGAGGACTTGCAACCGTGATTTGTTTGAACGTAAAACGGTCAACAAAAAAGGCAATGAAGTAACCTATTTGCGCAGTTCTGCCGAACTGACAACAGGTGAAATGACTTTGAGCATTGACCGCTTCCGCAATTGGAGTGCGGCACAGGCAGGTATTTACCTTCCGGCTGCGAATGAACATCAAATGCTGATATATGCCCAGCAAGAAACTGAATGTAACAAAGAATTTATTTAATTATGAATATAACAAGAACCATATCTGAACAAGTTGCCGAAAAGATGGTAGCCCCGATAGTTGCTAAGATAAAGTCACTATCAGATGAAAGACAAATAATATCAGAGGAAGCGATTCAGAACTCTCTACCTAAAGATTTGAAAGATTGTTTTGAAAAACATAAAAGTTGCTTTCAGAAATCATCCTGCGCAACCCTCTACTCCGGTAAACATGAAATTAGGATTGAGAAGCTATCATATTTTCCTGCTTCATCATCTTGGTATCCGCATATCGAAGTCGGTAGTCAAGTCATTGAACATCTTGATAAACTGCGGATAAAGATTGATAAACTAAACGATGAAAAAGAAAAGACTTACAATTCAATTGTATCAGCCCTTCTTTCTTTGAGGACATTTAAAAGAGCAAAAGAACAATTTCCTGATGCTTATGAGTATTTGAAAGAATACGAAGAACCAGGCAAAACAGCGGTATCACTGCCTATTGAAGATATTCTCTCAACAATCAAGAAGTACAAATAATTCCAAATAACAGCTATTTGGAAGTTTTGATTTTAAATAATGCGAAAAACAAAGGTAATCCATGTCTACCTGATATTTGAAAAGCGGAACTATTACTTCAGTTCGGTAACAGGTATCTTCCGGCATTTATCCGAAGGTCAGATAGGTATCAAACAAAGTACATTATCTCACAATACAGAAGATACGATTCTTACAGGAAAGGCTATTATTCGGAAAAATGAGTTATTAAGATAGCTTTGTTAACCTTTTTACCCCAGCCTGCCTATCTGTGAAGATTGGCAGGCGAACATGGGACAAAATGGTCATAGGGCGCTAAGACTAAATGAACGGAAATTCTGAGTGTACATAAGAATGGATGTCATCAAGACCGGTGCCGGGGATGTGTGAGTAAATTTAATCGAAAACCTATCCGGACGATACTTGTGCAGGTTCGACTCCTGCTTGTCCCACATAAATGTGAGCCACACATAAATGGCAAGAGTTAGTGAATAATAGTTGTGCCCCGGAGAATACGCTTTCGGGGCTTTTAATTGGAAAATTATGGATGAAATTATAACAGGTAAGATTTGTCCCTATTGTGGCAAGCCTACCGAATACGTGGATAGTTCCATAATCTACGGACGTTCCTACGGCATGATTTATCTGTGTCGTGATTGTAGAGCTTACGTTGGTGTACATAAGGGTACAGACCAAGCATTAGGACGTTTGGCAAATGCGGAATTGAGGAAAGCAAAGAAAGAAGCTCACTTCTATTTTGACCAGATTGCCAAAACAGGCCTAATCAATAAGATTTGGAAGAAACACATTCCCAATACCTCGAACAGAAACAAAGCTTACTTATGGCTATCTAACCCACTGAATATACCCCGTGAAGTTTGCCATATAGGAATGTTCGATGTGGATGATTGTAAGCGAGTTATTGAACTATGTAAACCAATAGTAGAATGCCATATTACATAAAACGAACCAAGGCTAAGAAGAAAGACAAGCCTTTACCTCTGTTTGATAAAGCAGGGGTAACAGTAAAGAAGAAGCCGGATTTGAAAGCTAAACTTGATAAGGAGTTCTCTCTCTTTATCCGGCTTCGTGATTGTATGCCGAACGGATATTTTCGCTGTATCAGTTGCGGACAGATAAAACCGTTTGAGCAAGCCGATTGCGGGCACTATTTCAGTCGCACGCATTTGGCCACACGTTTCGATGAAAATAACTGCCATGCCGAATGCCGTCACTGCAATAGGTTCAAAGCTGACCATCTGGAAGGATATCGGGTGAATCTGATAGCCAAAATTGGACAACAGAAATTCGACTTGCTGAAAGTGAAAGCTGCCGGTACTTCTAAGAAGTCTGATTTTGATTATGAGCAGCTTATCAAGTATTACAAAGCACTTAATAAGAAATTACGAAAAGAGAAAGGGTTATGAGCTACATATTACGTGATTACCAACAGAAAGCATCTGATTCAGCCGTTTCTTTCTTCAGCAACAAGGCAAAGAAAACTAACGCCATCATGGTATTGCCTACAGGATCGGGAAAGTCGCTTATCATTGCTGATATTGCCAACCGGTTAGACGGACATACCTTGGTGTTTCAGCCCTCGAAAGAAATTTTAGAGCAAAACTTCAAAAAGCTATGTTCATACGGTGTGCTTGATTGCTCCATCTATTCAGCCTCTTTCAACTCAAAGGAGATAAGCCGGATAACCTTTGCCACCATCGGCAGCGTAAAAGGACATCCCGAACTATTTGCACACTTCAAGAACGTGATAATAGATGAGTGCCACTTAGTGAATCCAAAGGAAGGAATGTACAAAGACTTTCTTTCTATATTGAAATGCAAGGTTCTTGGATTAACAGCTACACCTTATAGACTTTCATCCAGTCAGGATTTTGGTTCTATGCTGAAGTTCATCACCCGGACCCGTCCGGCTATTTTCAAAGAAGTTATCTACCACGTACAGGTATCTACTTTATTGGATATGGGTTTTCTTTCTAAGTTGAATTACTACCCAATGAATCCTATGGGATGGAACGAATTAAATTTGAAAGTAAATACCACCGGTGCAGACTATACGGATAAATCAGTTCAGCGGGAATATGAACGAATAGACTTTTATAGTTATCTCGTTCATATCGTACAAAGGCTTATGAATCCAATACAAGGAGGTAAGCGTAAAGGTATCTTAGTCTTTACCCGCTTCTTGAAAGAAGCTGAACGGTTAACATGGTCTATACCTGGATGTGTAATTGTTTCTGGTGAGACTCCAAAGAAAGAGCGCGAGCAGATACTCGAAGCGTTTAAGTCCGGTGAGATTCCGGTAGTAGCGAATGTCGGAGTATTGACTACAGGTTTCGACTATCCCGAACTTGACACTATTGTTATGGCACGTCCTACGATGTCTCTTGCTATGTGGTATCAGATTGTTGGCCGGGCTATCCGTCCGCATCCGTCAAAAGAAGCTGGATGGATTATAGACCTCTGTGGTAATGTCAAACGATTCGGAGAAGTAAAAGACCTTCGATTAGTTGATGGTGGTAATGGTAAGTGGACTGTCTGGTCCAAAAGTAGGCAATTAACCAATATTTATTTTTAAATTATGGCAAAGAAACCCGAAAAAGAAGTTATTCGTCCAGATACCTGTTCAAAATGTAAGAACGGTGAATTGGTTCCTGTATCTAAAGGAAATCCCCGTGTTGTCTATTGTACCCTGTTGAATAAACGTTTCGTAGCTGACAGTATACGAAACTGTATATATGCGATTTGAATATGAATAGTTATCAACTAATATCCAAACTCCGAAAGGTTCGGGATGATACCTATCTCACTACAGCCGCCCAAGCTCTTTATCACGAACTTGTAGCCATCTGTAATGAAATGAAGTGGAAGGATGTTTTTAAAAAGAAGAACTCTGATTTGTGTTCTATTTTGAATATGTCAGAGAAAACCTTAATAAAATCGAGGGGTGATTTGAGCGATGCCGGATTACTTTACTTCCAATCGACAAAAGACAAGCGAATAGGTTGTTATTACTCATTTACTACTGTAATATCATCCGTCTATTTTCCAGATGAAAGTACAGATGATTCTACAGATGAAAGTTCAGATGATAATAACGAAGGTGGAGAAATACCACCTGTAGAATCATCTGTAGAAACACCTGTAAAATGCTTAGATGATAATTTGGCATCATCTGTACTTTCATCTGGAAAATGTTTAGATGAAACACAAATCCCACCTATTATAGATATTAAAACTATAAACAAAGAAGAGAGTCTCGCGCATACGCACGAGAGCACCCCACCCAAAAAGCCTAAAAGTTCTAAGAAGAAAGAAGGGGATGAAAAGCCTTTAATCTTTCCTTTTACATCAATAGCTTTTATGTCGGCATGGGAAACACTTCGGCAAAGTCCTAAGTGGAAGAAGAAACTCAATTATGCTTTGCAACTTTCGCTAGATAAACTTTCCAAATTCGAGGAAGAGTTTGCCATCCGGCAGATTGAAAGAGCAATTGAATCTAATTGGACAGGGGTTGTATTTACGGGAACTGAACGAGATTATCAAGAATGGTTAAAATTAAAGCATGGAAACAATCAGAAATCAAATCAATCCTCAGAGTGTGCCGTTAAAGTTCGGACGGTCAAGTTATGATGCAGTTGCTTTCAGGAATTCTTCAGCTCTTTTCCGTAGGTGCTGTTTATTGGCATGCCCCGAATTCACTGTTGATGAAAGAAATCGTGAGTTTATGAACGAGCTTTTTTTATATCTCATCAAGGGATCAGAAAAACTAGATAGTAACAAAGGTTTATTGCTGTATGGTCCTGTTGGAACTGGTAAATCCACGATATTGAAAATTATCCAATTATACGACAGGTATAGCAACGGTAAAGACGAAACCGGATATTACTTATCTGGTGGATTTCCTATTGAATCAGCTACATTCATTTCCAATCAATACACCAGAAAGGGAGTTGATGGTATTTCTAAATACGATGGGTTAAACGGCATTGCCCTAGGTATTGACGAAGTAGGGAAAGAACCAAGGGTAAAATACTTTGGTTCTGAAATGGATATAATACAGTATATTCTCCAATCCAGATACGACAATCGTAGGATATGCAAAACGTTTATGACTACCAATATGCAACCGGAAGAGTTTGAGCCTAAATATGGGGAATATATCGCAGACCGAATCAATGAAATGTTTAATGTAATCGAAATCAAAGGGAAAAGCAGACGATGAAACCTCTTAAATACCTCTTTGCCGCAATATCAGTAATAACTATATATGCGGCATTTTATTTTGCTATCTACTGGATAGCTGAGTATTGTTTACGAACTTTAATATAATACAATGAAAAATGTAGAATTGTATAACGATCATTTCCAGAACTACAAAGTTTATGGAATCCCCAAAGCTCAACTAATTATAGCTGATGTCCCTTACAATTTAGGAAATAATGCTTATGCCTCTAATCCCTCATGGTATGTGGATGGTGATAATAAGAACGGAGAAAGTGATAAGGCGGGCAAACAATTCTTTGATACCGATAAAGACTTTCGCCCGGCAGAGTTTATGCACTTCTGTAGCCAAATGCTTGTAAAAGAACCTAAGACTAAAAAAAGTGCACCATGTATGATAATCTTTTGTGAATTTGAAGACCAGTTCCGATATATCGAACTTGGTAAGAGATACGGTTTGGGTAAATACATAAATCTTGTATTTAGAAAAAACTTTTCATCGCAGGTTTTAAAAGCAAACATGAAAGTGGTTGGTAACTGCGAATATGGTCTTTTGTTGTATCGTGACAAGCTTCCAAAGTTTAACAACGACGGACGGATGATATTCAATTGCTTTGATTGGGTACAGGATAATGAAACACCGAAGGTTCACAATACCCAAAAGCCAGTACCATTACTTCGTAGGTTAATAGAAATATTCACTGATAAAGGTGATGTAGTTATTGATCCATGTGCCGGAAGCGGTTCTACTTTACTAGCAGCCGCCCAACTAGGACGCAAAGCATACGGATTCGAGATAAAGAAAAAGTTCTTTGCTGATGCGAATAAGCTAGTGTTGTCGCAAGTCCAACAAACATTATTTCAATAGACAGGATATGTGCGAGATTGAATTAGATAAAATATACAATGAAGATTGTATCGAAGGGATGAAACGTATTCCAGATAAAAGTGTCGATGCTATAATATGCGATCTTCCATACGGTACCACTCAAAGTAAATGGGATATAATAATTCCGTTTGAACCTCTATGGGAACAATACAAACGTATCATTAAAGACAATGGGGCTATTGTATTGTTTGGTGCGGAACCCTTTTCCAGCTATTTAAGACTAAGTAATATTGAGTGGTATAAATATGACTGGGTATGGGATAAGATAAAAGGGGTTGGCTTTCTAAATGCTAAGAAGCAACCTCTCCGTAATCATGAATTGATTAGTGTATTCTACAAAAAGCAATGTACCTATAATCCTCAAAAAACATCTGGTCATGAAAGAAAAAAAACTTTCAGATCAAAAAACTGCCAAACAGAAGTGTACGGAGCAATGAATCAGGATTACCATTATGATTCAACAGAAAGGTATCCGCGTAGTATACAAGTCTTCAAAACAGACACACAGAACTCTTCGCTTCATCCTAACCAAAAGCCGGTGAAGCTTTTGGAGTACCTAATTATGACTTACACCAATGATGGTGAAACCGTCCTGGATAATTGTATTGGAAGTGGTACCACTGCAGTAGCCTGTATAAACACTAATAGACATTTTATCGGATTTGAGAATTTGGGAAAGCATTATTATACAGCCTGTGAACGTGTATTACAGGCTATGCGAGAACCCAAATTAGCATTATAAACTAATGTATAATAGAAAAAGTATGAAAGGCATATTCGAATCATTAAGAGAAAGAGTAATAACCGGCTCCCTGACAATCAGGGAAGCGGCTATTATGTTACATAAAGCTGGTTGGACTAATTTCATCGATATTGATGCAACTAAAGAGTTACTAAAACTCGAAAGTGTTAAAAGACCAAGTGTTTTAGTGAATAAGACCAAGTAATGACCTTGCAAATTCTTGAAGAATATTCAAGGATTTGCGTAATACAGAAATAAAAAGGAGCAAGATTATGAAAACAATTACAAGTAAAGTCAATAAAAGAGCATGGAGGCAGATTAAAGCGATTCAATCATGTACAAACATGGTTGATGTAAATAACCACATATCAACGGCTATTCTCGATACATTTAAACTTCGCAATCTTGGATTAAGCAAGATATACGCAATGAGAAACGGCACATTGGCAGAATGGCAGAAAGGAAAAGAAAACAATTACAATTTAATGCTAAGTCAGGCGCGTAATGTCCGGGCATATCTTCTCACGTTTGTGCCTTTACAACTTCGTAAATGCAAAATGTATAAAAACTAAATCAGTAGCCTTCGGGCTACTATAAATCAAAACAATTTAGAAATGAATAAGAATGAGATTAAACTTCAAAAGAATAATTCTAATCGTGATTGGAGCGATTTAGAATGGATTCAAGAGTTTCATTCCTTTTTGCAGGGTGATATTCCAGAAGGAATTTCTTTAGGTGATGAGTATAAAGTTAAACTTACTCCAGAGCAATCAAGTACTGTTATTTGGTATCTACAAGAACACTTCCCCATACTACCGGATTCGATAGAAATGTGTGACGTGTGTAAGAGATTGTATGATAGTTATTCCGAAGGTTGTCATTACGAGATTGAGGGAAAGAACTTTTGTGGAGCATGTGAAGATGAAAGTGAGGCTACATATTGCGATAATTGTATGTCTGATATGTGGAAATCAGAGGGTAGAGATGAAGATACAGGGCTTTATCTCTGCAAGAAATGCAAGGAGAATAAGAAGTAATTGACGAATAACATAAAGATAGTAATGAATATGAGAACAATAAAATTCAGAGGTAAAAACTTATATAATAACGAATGGATATTTGGTGACTTGATTCAGTACGAAAGTAGTGAAATGGCTATTTTCAGCAAGAAACTTTCCCAATATGGATGCGAAGCTACTGAAATGTTTAATAGAAGTAAGGTAGAAACTACAACTGTGGGACAATTCACAGGCTTATTCGACAAAAACGGCAACGAAATCTATGAAGGGGATATAATCAGCGTAAACGGTAAATACCCCAAATTGGTGAGATATATAGATGATTATGCTTGTTTTTGTTTAGCCAACATAGAAGACCTAGACGAAAAAATGGACACAGGTTATTGGCATCAAGTATCTCCCGGTTGGTGGAATTCATCAAAACGAATAATTAAAGTACTTGGTAATATTCATGATAATCCCGAATTAATTGACTAATAACAAGATAGATATGAATAAGATAATGTTCAACGATAAATACGGTTTGACACAGGCTGTATTAGAAGGTCTGAAGACTATGACGAGAAGGATATTTTATATCCCTGATAAACTTGTTCCTTACCTTGACATTGACGATATATTTGATATTGTCGATGATTGTATTATTTGGAAAGACAAGTCTGATAATATTCGTATGACATTTGAACCTAAATACAAGGTTGGTGAAGTCGTTGCCATTGCGCAAAGCTATATGGATGTTGACCGATTTCATAGAAAAGGGAAAAATGCAGCTTACTTAGAATACTTGGATTCTATATTGCCTGAACTGAAATTATATCCCGGTTGGGGAAATAAAATGTTTGTGAAAGCCGACCTGATGCCCCGCCATATTAAAATAACCGGAATTAAGGTTGAACGCCTACAGGATATATCTGATGAAGATTGCTTGAAAGAGGGAATTGTAAAGCAAGAAGTAATATCTGATGAATCACCGCTTATTTACGCCTATGATGCCTTTTTGAATGGAGAAAGCGGTTATTTCGCTTCCCAGTGGTTCAAGAGACCTAAAGAAGCCTTTGCTGTTCTGATAGACAAAGTATCTGACAAAGGCACATGGGAACGTAATCCTTTTGTTTGGGTGTATGAATTTAAGCTGTTTGACTAATAACAAGATAGATATGGGTAGATTATCAGATGAATGGTGCTGCATGAATTGCAGATATTTAGACGATTGTTTGATTGGAGAGCCAAATATGAACCTGCTTGGTTACTGCCTATCATACGAAGATATAGAAGAAAGTTATTAACCCTTTAAATGATACAGCCAAAACATTATCAGTATTACAGCCCGGTCCATTTCGGGCGATATGTTTTTTAGAAAGTAAAATCAATAACTATTATGGATAATTATATTGACCAGAACTTGTATGCTGAATCAATGAAAATAGCATTACGAGTAGATTTTCTTGCTAATAGCGAGGAATTGAGATTATATGCAACTTCTATCTATAACGCTTCAATATGGAGCAGAGAAGTAGACAAGAGAAATAAAGCCATTCGCAAAAGAAATAGGGCTTTAAAATAGAAAGGGAGAACCAGCGAGCACGACCAAGCTTAATTCTCCCAAATCTTACACGATTATGATGCAAATATACTATTTACTTTTAAAATAATCGTGTTATGGAACTGAATTTTGATAGAATTATTCGCTTAAAAAAGATTAGAATCAAGAAATCAGAACTTTCCGAAGAAGAGAATGCAATATCTACGCCTATTCTATCTGATAAAAGCCTTATTTATGAAATCTATAAGATATTCGCTGAGATACTCAACGAAAGAGATTGCCCCCCATGCCTCGAAAATGTCACCCAAAGAAAGAAGTTCATCTTTATTATCCTATACTTGTTTTCACCTAGTACGCTTGCCGGTGGGAAGACTGTTTACGGGATAAGAGGAGAAATAGCGAAGGTTGTTGGCATTCAATCCGAAAGTACAATTTCCAACAACTGTGAAGATGTTGTGTTTCTGTATCAAAATTACGATGATTTTAGTGAGGATATAGGCTATCTTTACACCGAAATTATAAATCGTTTGAAATTCAAAGGGCTAATCAATTGAAAGCCGGAGTTTAATGCTCCGGCTTATTCTCTTTGAAAGGTGGAAGGAATAGTGATAATGTTGCTTCCAAATATTCTAATAATTCATCTTTATCTGCTCTATTTATTTTGTATGATATGTGCCCATTGCTATATTCCTTGTGTGCTAATGTACCATGTTCATTTTCTATGTTTATTTTGTTGGATATATCAGACAATTTTTTTATCGATTCATTAGACTCATATCTTTTTCTATAAGTATTTAAAAAATGGACAAGTTTACATGTCGTAGATATTAGATTGTTATCTTCATCTGAATAGCATTCTTCTGATGCTTCTGCTTTTAAACATGCAGATATTAGTTCTAATAAAAGCTTGTCTAAAGAGTTGCATAGATTAGAGGTGTATTTATGGGCTTCAAATTCTTTTTGGAGCTCTATTTTGTGTCGTTCGAGTGATTCGTTATAACTTGCTTTTACTGATTCTATTTCTTTAGTAATCCCTGCTATGTCCTCTTTAGTTGCCAGGTTCTTTCCTTTCTCAGCTTCATAGGCTTTGACTTTGGCAATATGTTTCCATAAAATAAACTGCGTTAAGCCAATCGCACAAGTGCAAATAGTAATTAGGGTATTTGTGTCTATCCAGTTCATAATATTAGTTGTTATTTTGAACGCTCGCATTGGTCGGCAGACGGGTGTGGGCGTTTGGTGGGTAATGTTGATATCTACTTCTGCTTTTCCATTAATGCCTCTTGCATTTTTTCAATCAAGTCCTTTTGTCTGAAATCTGCAAAATGTACACTGAAATCTATTTCCTTCCAAGTCTTTCCAAGAGAAATATCAGGAATCTCAAAAAAGACAAAATCATTTACTTCTTTTCTTTCGTCTCCATATTTTTCACCAGTAGTTATACTGACTATTTTATTATCTTTTATTTTAAGTAGTACAACTCTATCCCAAGATTCATTATACCATCTTAGCGCAGCATAAAGGTTATCTACATTATTATTCATGTAAAACCGAAAGCCTTTGATAAAATCGTTTTCTTTTTGCATAGTCATAGTGTTTTCTCTTATTTTGATTAGTTCATAATTTTCCCGCTAACTTCTTTATATCATCCTTGCTAATAATTAAATTTTAGTCTACTGCTGAATTTAGCAGACCTTTTTCATAATCATTCATCTTGGAATACTCTTTTTTAGAAACAATATTAGATTTCTCATCGACTACATACATATATAAATAAGTAGAGTCCCCAAAATCAGTCGTACAAACATAATCGTGAAAAATTGCAGTTCCTATAACATGTGGGATATATACTTTTTCTAATTCTTTTAGCTGGCTTTCCATTTCATTTCTTTCCTTCTCTACCATCTCAAATGGAAGTCCCAGCTTCATAATGGAAAAATATCCTTTAGGATATATAGACGATGTGCCAGCAGCTTTAGCTTCTTCCTCCGAAATAGAATCTGCAATAAAAATTGAGTCATAAGTCAATTTTTTCTCATATATGCTTTTGTATTTTTCTGTATCATATACAGAAGACTTTAAGTCTTTAACAATGGTAAATTTTCCAGGGTTATATACCCAATGAGCCGGTATGTTTCTTTTAATATCATCTTGTATAACGCTGCACATTTTATCATATTGTGAAGTACAACCAATGAAGAATAATATTGTTAATAGGAATATAATCTTTCTCATATTATGTGTGTTAAAAGGTTAAACACTACACAAATATAGATACTATGTTTTAACCAATCAACTATATTCCCTGTTTTTCTTTGATTTAGACTATAATTTTCTCCAATTCATTTAGAACTGTTGCTCTGTGAAACTGAACTACGGGTAAAGAGAAAGCCGGAGGAATCCGGCTTATCTATTTAAACTTTAGAAGAAACAAGGATGCTGCTTCGTTTAGTGTTGCAATATATATTTTTTTATAATCATAGGAAATATGAGGATAATCCGATTCAAGTAATTTTGCTATTTCAAAAGAAATATCTTTCAATTTATCTAATACTTTATTTCCCCCGTAGCGTGCTTGATGTATGTGTAGAAAATCATATATGCCTTTGGCAGTATACATGATATTTCTATCATCATATTCAGGATCAATGTTTGATTTGATTGCTTCAGCTATAAGTTGTGTAAGTGACATGTCAATGGTATTACATAAATTAATTATGTATTTAGTCTTTTCAAACTCTTTTTGAAGCTCTATTTTATGTCGTTCAAGTGATTCGTTATAACTGGCTTTTATAGATTCTACTTTATCAGTAATTTCTTGAATATCTTGCTTGGTAGCAATATTCTTTCCTAATTCAGTGAGCATTGCTATTTCTTGTGAATCCTCTTTATCAGCAGTGTTCTCACCTTTCTTTTGTAGATAAGATTTCCCAAATAGTAAAATGAATCCTAAAATAATCTCTCCAATAAGTAGAAGTATATTTATAATTAAAATTCCCGTATTCATAGTATTTATATTTTGATGTTATTAACGCTCCATACTCAGTTTGACGACGGGATGGGGCGTTTGGTGGTTAGAAAAGGATTCATTTATTTAAATAGCTTGATACTTTTTCAAGATAAGATTCTCCTAATAAAAGTATAGCTATAACAATTATAAAATTCTCTATAAATTTTGTGTCGGCAGGGGTAGGCTTTTGTTCCGTAAAATACCTCCATTCAACGAACATATTTTTATTTTTTGATAATATATCTCTGAATGCCGATTCTTCCATTTCTAAACACTGAATTATTTCTTTCTGATTTTCAAGGCTTATTAAATCAAATAAATCATTTAAATAATGAATCTTTGTATACTCTTTTCCATTTAGTAAGATAAGTGTTTTCAGCCCCAATTCACATACAAATGCCATTAGCATAGGTCTACCCACTAAATAACTAAGATATAACTCTGTGGGACACTGAGAATTATTGTAGGCTAAATATACCTCTAAATAAGTTTTAAATTGCAACTTTGACCATTCAATATTTCTATCTTCCATCTTCTTATTCCTCCATCTTAAATTTAGTACCACACTTGGGACAGGTGATAGTGTTTTTTGTTTTCATATTAAAAATCTTCATTTATACGCTCCATTGAAATAATTCGCGTCATTAACAACTCAACATCATTATAGGGAAAGAATCCTTTAATATTCCGAACTTCACGCATTATTTCTAAGACCTCACTTTCTTTTGATACAATAATATAATTAATATATTTAGGTTCAAATGTTAGGCCATCTTTCTCATTTGATTTATTTATACTATTAATATTATTTTTATCTTTAAAATGAAACTTGCTCAATAAAATTTGATGTACATCTTTGTTTGATAGAGAAATTGTATATCTCCATTCACGCTCATCATAAAATCTCACATTTTTGAATTCTCCATTAATTTCCATCACTCCTTCGTATGGTTTTATATTTGAAGTTATGTCTAAATAATTCTTAACTATTTTCTCTCGTGAGCATACAGTAGTTTCTTTTTCAAGCACCTTTGCTATATTATTAATCTCATATATCAAATTCCCTATACTTTGAGCTAATTGTGATTTTTTATGAGTATACATTACAGGAGTTAACCCTTTTTCCTGCGCCCATTCTTTTGTTAGACCAATAGCATATTCTCCGTACTTTAATGTATGTTCTTTGATTTGAGATAATGGAATATCACAGAAACAGACCATTGGTGTTGCCCATTCAAATTCTGTATTTTCATCAAACCAAAATACCTTCTCTACACATATTCTAGGATAAAAGCAACTATTTAAAATACTGATAAGATTTTTTTTATTCCTAGTAAAATGAAATAAGGTATTTGCGCTAAGTGTACTCATAGTCGTGTATTAAATGTTAATATTTCCGCAAATCAACATATAAAACTACATAAAAACAAATTTTACTCCAATAATTTGATTTTTAGAACCACATTTTCAGGATTTAGTCTTCTTTTAGTCTCAAAACCTTCTCTAAATCATCGAAAGAATGTATTTCATAAACTGTTCCTTTTGCTTTAATGTAACCGTTTACATCTTCTCCTGAATCATTCTTTTTGAATAGATCGGTTATATCTACATTTAAAGCAGTTGCTATACGTTCGAGAGTATCAACAGTTGGATTACCATTGATAGCCTTTGATAACCCGACACGAGACAACCCTATTTTATCAGCCAACTCCGTTTGGTTGATTCCTACTTCTTTGCAAAGTTCCAAAATCCTAAATCTCATACATGTATATATTTAGTTTACATTGATTATTTACAGCAAAAGTACTCAAAGTTTTCACATAATGCTAAAAAGATAACTAAAACTATTCTTTTTATTATTTATTAACTATATATCTTTTGCTGTATGAATACTTATAGTTTACTTTGCAATATCAAAATGATAACTAAACATATACAGTCATGACAAAAGAAGAATTAAACCAGATGTGCAGAGAATACCAACAGGTATTATCAATGAGCGAATCAGAAGTACAAGCAATGTACGAAGAAAGCAAGTCAGAGTGTATCGCTTCTTTTGAGGCAGAGATTGACTATTTAGAAAACTATTTCGGATATAAGTACTAACGCATAAATATATAAGAGTATGAGCACAACATTTAAAAGCCAAATGAGCGAGTTAATGAAACAGAGTTGGCAACTGGTTAAGGTGTACGGTTTCTCAATGGCAGAAGCCATGAAACAAAGCTGGCTACTTCTTAAATTGAAGAAGTCAATGAGTAAAGGTATCGTTAAGTTCTTCTATCAGAAGTTAAGTGGTGAAATCCGTACTGCATGGGGTACGCTATCAAGTGAAAAGATACCCGCAACTGCCGGTACTGATAATAGAAAGAAAAATGATTCAGTAATGGTGTACTTCGACCAAGAGGCAAACGACTGGCGATGCTTCAAGAAAGCGAATCTAATTAAAATAGCTTAGTATAAACAATGTGTGCAGACGGTGCGAACGTCTGCACACCATAAACAACTTAATTATATGAACAATCCAGTTATTTACAGCTACAAAGGTAGCGAAATTTCTTTTATGAGTGGTGAAAGCACAATGATTAACGCTACACAGATGGCAAAACCATTCAATAAACGTACCAATGATTGGTTATCATTAAAACAGACAAATGAGTTAATTGATTCATTATCAGCCAAAACGGGAATCCCCGCAACGGGTTTAGTGACTGTAAATCAGGGTGGTAACAATCAAGGTACTTGGCTATATGAAGATTTGGCATTGATTTTTGCTCAATGGTTAAGCCCTGATTTCTATCTATGGTGTAACGACCGCATTAAAGAGCTATTGAAAACAGGCGTAGCCACTGTAAGCAACGACGATGAAGCCATCGCCTACGCCATGCAAGTACTCAACAGACGCTTAGAAGAATCCAAAGCAGAGAAAGAACGGTTAGAGCAGCAGAACCGCCTGCAAAGTGAACAATTGAAACTAGCCGCCCCTAAAGTGCAATACGTTGATAACGTCTTGCGATCCGTAAACACCTACACGGTCACTCAGCTAGCCAAAGAGTTAGGTTTCACCTCTGGCGAAGCCCTTAACAAGAAGCTCAAAGAAATGAGGGTACAATATAAACAGTCTGGTCAATGGCTACTATACACCGATTACAGCGGTAAAGGCTATACAAAGACCAAAACAGAGAGTTTCACCCGCAATGATGGCAGTATAGGTACTAACACATACACTGTTTGGACTGAGGTTGGCAGGGCTTTTCTTCATTCTCTATTCAAAGTATCATGCTAGAGTTAACAATTATATTCAGCAGCCTGTATATCGGTTACAGGCTGTTCAGAAAGTCAGGTGAGAGATTTTTCTATTAAAAGTATAAACACATAAATACAACGATAATGATAGAATTAATAGCAGAAAATCAAGAAGTAAAGATATACCAGCATAACACTGTAGGCGGGCGAATTAGCGTATATCAGTTTAAAAATGGTGAATTGATGTTCGGGTCAAAGAAAATAGCAGTTCTGAATAGATTTGAGAAAACTCATGTATATGAGATGATTTGTAGAGTACTAACACATAAATAATTATGAAAACAGAAGATTTTTTATCCCAGTTATTGGGCGTGACAGAAACAAAGGTTTCTAATCATAATATGAACCCTATCGGTTTTGTGCACTATAACAAGCCGGATCAGATTAACAAGCCTGTTCAACAGCAAATAAACTCTCTTTTAGTTGAACCCGCTACGGTTGCACTACTTGATGCTCTTAGAGAATGGTTTGAGTTTGAAGCCACTAATTACACTTGTGGCGGATTTGGTTGTCAGAATGACTACTTACTTAAAAGTAAAATTGAAGCTGTAAGAAAGCTGTATCCTAAAAAGAAATAGTTTTCGAGCTACCAAAAATAGATACACGATTATATTATAAAGGCAGTCTTAGCACGACTTTAGGGACTGCCTTTTACTCAGAACATTATTAACTAATAAAAGATAGATTATGAATCAATTATCAAAATCAAGTTCAAGCGAAGAAATAAAGATGTATTTCAACGCTATTTTAAGATTATCGAAAGCGAGTGAAAAATATCCGGTGAATTTGGATGAAGTTTGGATGTTGGTATATACAAGGAGAGATTCAGCCATAGATGCGTTGAAAAGAGATTTTATAGAGAATGATGATTTCATTACCGTCCGGAATTCACCGGACGGTGGAAAGTTTGCAACTGTGGATTATTCTCTTACAGTGTCATGCCTTGAATACTTTATTGTGAAAAAGGTGCGTTCAGTTTTTGAAGTTTATCGCAAAGTCTTTCACAAAGCACCTGAAATAGTGAAGCAACTTAAATCAGCTACGATAAAAGATAAGATTGTAGTAGCCGATTGGTTAACAGGTTTTCTTAATCTGAATGAAAGCAGCAAACTTGCTTTAGCAAAGACTATTGCCGAGCCTTTAGGTTTACCAACGCCTGATTATACCCCATCTAAAGGTGTATTAAAATCTGCTGGCGAGCTTCTGAAAGAAAATGAATGTGCTGTCAGTGCTCAGATTTTCAATCAAAAGATGATCGAAAAAGGCTTCATGGTTGAACGTAGTCGCCAGTCAAGCAATGGCGGTACAAAGAAATTCAAGTCAATAACAGGTGAAGGGTTGAATTTTGGCGAAAACCAAGTAAATCCAAATAACCCTAAAAGTACACAACCTCTTTATTATGAGGATAAGTTCATAGAGTTACTGACTTTATTAGAATTGAAACAAGTAGCTTAAATAACCAAAAATACCCGTATATTTCTATTCGGGTGTGCATAAACTGATTGCTTATGAACTCAATAAACAAAAACGGTTGCAGCGTATGCCAACCAGGTAAAGAGAATTACACTACCTACAACACCAGGTTGAGGGGTAAGAAAGTGAGAATGTACCAGTACGACTACCGTGCTGAAAGTGGCGAATTATTTACCTGTTGTGCGGCAACCTTAGAAAAGTGCAGAGAAAAACGTGATAAGTGGCTTAGTTTACAACAATAAGACAGTTGTTGTGTATCAGACTAAGATAAATTTCGTTATCTTTGGTTGTGATAGTACCTTTGAAGTGAATATTTAAAATATGAAGAGCAGATATGAAATATTAGCCAAAGATAAAGGATATTATGTCGATTCACAAGGCAATGCCTTTTCTGCACGCGGTAAAAAAGTCGGTACGCGTGGCAGTGACCCGTATATGTATATTGGCATAAGGGTGAGTGAAACGAAAGTTATCAAGGTCTATGTACATAGATTGCAGGCTTATCAAGAATTTGGTGATGCTATTTTTGACAAAGGCATTGAAGTTAGACATTTAAATGGTGATTCTTTTGATAATTCGTATGAGAATATAGCAATAGGTACACCGTTTGAAAATGCGATGGATAAGGCTAAAGAAACAAGAATGCGCTGCGCTAAAAAAGCATCAGAGGCAATTAAAAAATACTCAGATGAATTAGCACAACAGATTCAATTAGAATACTCAAAGGGTTCTAATTATAGAGAGCTTATGAAGAAATATTCGATAAGTAGCAAAGGCACATTGAATTATATACTTAAAAGAAATATATCGCGGAATGGAGCAGTTGGTTAGCTTACCGCTTTGACTTGGCGGTGGTCACAGGTTCGAGTCCTGTTTCCGCAACTGATTATTTACTAATAAATTACACGATTATGAAAGTATTGAAGTTGGATATCAGGCAGAAGCCGTTTGATGATATTCTTTCTGGTAAAAAAGATTTTGAAAGGCGAGAAATAAAGCCGAGTAATGTTAAAGATTACGTTTTGTTTGTTGTTGATGGTAAAGAATATGAGAATGAAGAGGATGTTCCAGATAGTGATACTGAAGTGATGGTTAAAGCAAAGGCGTACGACCAACTTAAGTTAGTTACTGGTAAGTATGAGGGTAAACGTCCGTATATCATAGTCGAAGTAAAAGATGCCCGTGTTGAGTTCTTATTTGACGAAAACGGTGATTTTATTACTGGTACAGAAAAAGGTAAAGAATACACCATAGCGCATATTGTATTTGAGTTAGGCAATATAGTAGAAACTTTTAAAGGTGAAAAATAAGCTGAGTCGGAAGTATTAGAAAAAGAATTAATCGTACCACTGGTATCTCAAATCGTGGTCGTAGAGTAAATGCCGGTAAAGCGGCGGTAGGTCATCAAGCAGGGTTCGGGACAAGAGCGCAAAAGCGTTCCGATCTTACAGCTGCATTTGGAGGTGATTAATGAATGCCTCAATAATGCTGAAAACGAGAGAAACAATATTGCACGCATCGCATAAAAGTGATACGGCAATATTGTTTTTTTCTGCAACAGGCAAAGACAGCATAGTTTTATTGCATTTGCTTCAAAGTCAGTTTAAAAAGATTATATGTTGCTTTTTATACCATGTGAAGGGATTGAATATTGTAGAGCCTTTCTTTAATTGGGCGCGTTCTTATGGCAATATAGAAATAATCCAGCTCCCCCATACAGATTTATATAACTTCAAAACTCAAGGACTGTTGAGCGTGAAGCATATTGATGGATTGAAAAGATTGAAGTTGCGTGATATCGAAGACTATCTCAAAATAAAGTATCAATCAGATGTAGTTGTCTATGGAATGAAGGTATCTGACTCTTTTGTCCGTAGAGGTATGTTTAATAAAGCTGCAAAGTCTGATATTCATTTTGATTACGATAAGTATTATCCCATCGTAAACTGGACAAACAAAGATTGCCTTTCATATATCAAGTTGAATAAATTGCCGGAGCCGTTGAAGCTTGGAAGTAAAAGAGGGAGTTCGGGCATAAACTTTCGCCCAGAAACCATACTGTACATAAAAGAACACTATCCAGAAGATTATAAAAAGATTATTAAAGAGTTCAACTTAATAGAAGCCAAGTATGGAAGAAATTAGCAAATACCAAAAATTTGAGACAAAGACTATCAGCAGAAGCGAGATAGCCAATGCTGAGTATAATCCTCGTAGAATTTCAGATTCCGCTAAGAAGAAATTGAAAGACAATATAAAACGAGTAGGATTACTTGATACGATAGTGGTTAACAAGAATACCATGAATATAGTATCAGGTCATCAACGTGTATCTATATTGGATTCTCTTGAAAGAAATAAAGATTATAGCCTCACTGTTTCAATGGTTGATTTGTCAGAGAAAGAAGAAAAAGAGCAAAATATCTTTTTCAATAATACAAAAGCTCAAGGAGAATTTAATACTGATATTTTGGCAACAATGCTGAATGATATAGATTTTGAGTGTGCCGGTCTTGATATTAATGATGTTGGTATCTTGGGGGTTGAAGTAGATTTGCCTTCGATAGAAGAACCGAGCGAAGCGGACAAAGAGGTAATGAAATTGAATAATGAAATCTATGACAATAAGCGTGAGATGAGAAAAGCAGTGATGAACCATTCTCAAACAAAAAATGAAGAATCGGTAGATACATTCGTAGTGCTGACATTTAGCAATCAAAATAATAAAGAAGTATTCCTGCAACGTTTTGGATTCAGACCACAAGAGAAATACATCAAAGGTGAAGTTCTGTCTGATATGGTAGAAAGGGTAGATTAATATGGCAAAGCCGAAGTTTGACTTTAAAGACCCTCACAATCTTATTCGTATAGAAGGATGGGCGAGAGACGGATTAGACGATAAGCAAATCGCTGCAAACATCGGCTACAATGAAACGTATTTCTCTGAATTGAAAGGAAACTTACCCGAATTATCCAAAGCATTAAAAAACGGGCGCGCGCCTTTGGAACTGAAGGTCGAAAACACCCTATACATGAAAGCTACCGGGATGAAAGTAAAAGTCCAACAAGCGATTAAAGTAAAAGACGTGTATTTTGATGAAGAAGGTCGCAGATGTGAAAAAGAACGGGTAGAGATTGTGGAATTAGACCAAGAAGTACCTCCCGACACAACAGCTGGCATATTTTGGTTAAAGAACCGCAAACCGGAGCAATGGAATAAGCCTGCACCGAGAATTGATGAAGATGCCGACATCCCTACCGACATAAATCACGGTATTAGTATTGATTCATGGATTAAAGACAAGTTGAAATGATACAGCCGCAGGAAATTTATCACCCTCTGTACACCGATAATGAGAAATTCATTATCCTTATCACTGGCGGTCGTGGATGTGAAACACCCACGCAAGAAGTAATAATGTCTGATTTGACGGTAAAGCAAATCAAGGATATTAAAGTAGGCGATTTTGTCATGGGTGATGATGGATGCCCACGAAAGGTAATTGGGACGATGCGAGGACAAAGTGAAATGTTTCGTGTCCAGCAAACAAGTGCGGAAGATTATTTTGTGAATGATGCGCATATAATAAGCTTAAGAAAGAGTGGAGATTCAATTAGAGATGGAAGATATACCGCTTATCCTGAGTTTTTGGATATGCGCATTACCGACTTTGTGAATCAAAGTAAGCGTTTCAGAGACCGTTTCCGTGGCTATAAATCAAACTCAATACCATACATTGAAAAATATGTGAACATTGAGCCTTATCTTCTTGGTGTGTGGTTGGGTGATGGAACAAGCATGTTTCCTCAAGTAACAACCGCTGATTTTGAGATAAAAGACTATTTGCGAGAATATGCGGATAGAAATAATATGAGATTAGCCATAAATGGGATAAGAGGAAATGCCATAACTTATAGACTTGCAAAGAACGGAGGTCTGACAAATCCATTAATGGACACTCTGCGTGAATATAATTTGATTAGTAATAAGCATATTCCACAAGATTATATATCAAATAGCGAAAATGTAAGGCTTGATTTGCTTGCAGGACTTATAGATACGGATGGTTGTATGCTTAGGAATGGGTATGAGATTATTCAAAAGAATGAGAAACTTGCAAAGCAAATAAAATATGTTGCCGACACACTTGGGTTTAGGACAAGTATCAATAAAAAGCTGGCAAGATGTAATGGTAAGGATTGCGGTTTTGTATATCGTGTTTTCATAAACGGAGATGTATGGAGAATCCCGTGCAAGATATCAAGGAAGAAAATCAATAAAGACGAAGTGCGTAAAAATAAGGATTGGCATCTATCTCAGCTTTCAATAGAGTCAGTTGGCATGGGCGATTGGTGTGGTATCTGTCTTGATGGAAATCAACGCTATTTACACTCAGATGGCACTGTGACACATAATTCGGGGAAATCTTTCAATGCTTCCACCTTCATCGAACGGTTGACCTTTGAAATGACTTCTGTAGAGAAGATAATACATCAGATTCTCTACACCCGCTACACGATGGTTTCCGCTGGTATGTCTATCATTCCCGAAATGATGGAGAAGATAGAATTAGACGGAACAACTAAGTATTTCAAGACTACCAAGACGGATATAGTCAATAAAATGACTAATAGCCGTATCATGTTCCGAGGCATCAAGACTTCATCTGGTAATCAGACGGCAAAACTAAAATCTATTCAGGGTATCACTACTTTCGTCTGCGATGAAGCGGAAGAGTGGACGAATGAAGAAGAGTTCGATAAAATAATGCTCTCTATCCGTAAGAAAGGGATTCAGAACCGGATTATCATTATAATGAACCCCTGCGACTCCAATCACTTCATCTATAAGAAATACATTGAGAACACTCACAAACTTGTAGAGATTGACGGTGTGCAGGTTCAAATCTCTACCCATCCGAATGTGCTGCATATCCATACAACCTACTTTGACAACTTGGAAAATCTTTCTCCTGAGTTCCTTCGGGAAGTGCAGGAAATGAAAGAGAAGAATCCTGAAAAGTATGCTCACGTGGTTATCGGTCGTTGGGCTGATGTTGCGGAAGGTGCTGTATTCAAGAAGTGGGGTATTATTGACGAATTCCCGCAGGAATGCAAAAAAGTCGGTTTAGGTCTTGACTTTGGTTTCACCAATGATCCAACGGCAGCAATTCGGTGTGGAGTTATTGATAATCGCCTATATCTTGATGAAGTAGACTATCGAACTGGACTGCTGTCATCCGACATTATTAAATCTATACGTCCTTGGGGATTAAAAACTATAGCTGATAGTGCGGACCCAAGAACCATTCAAGAGATTCATAACGGAGGTGTGAGGATATATGCTGTAAGTAAATACCCCGGTTCTGTTGTAGCGGGTATAGATAAGATGAAGGAGTATGAAATATACATAACCAAACGTTCGTATAACTTACAAAGAGAGTATAGAAAATATGTATGGGCAAAGGATAAAGACGGAAACTATATCAACGAGCCGGAAGACCATGATAATCACGGAATAGATGCCGCTCGTTACTGGGTTTTGGGTGAGCTTCTTGGTAAGATAATAAAGTCACAAAAAGTTTCAAAAGAAGAATTAGGAATTTGGTAAATTTACAGATTATGAATTATATACAGGAATTATTAACACTATTCAGGAATAAGGCCCTTAACTCAATGGGTGTTGAGAGAGACATATTCCAACTTATAAAGGATGGTGATATTAGTACAGCCATCGCTCTGATGCAGAATAGGGAGGATGAAGTGGATATCGCTTTAAGTGAGTACAAGCCGGAACTTCACAAGGTTATGAAGCGTCCTAATAAGTTCAGAAAGAACAAAGACCCGTATATCAGCGAGAAGCTTCCCCGGAACAGGCAGCAATTCATCAATGAAGTAGAATTATTCTTTCTTCTTGGTAAACCGATTAAGTGGGAAAAGAAAAACGGCAATGATGATGTTTATCAGATGTTTCTTGACTTCATTGATAAAACGAGGTTTAATGTCACCATGCGCAAAGTAAAGAGGCTTGCCGGAGCGGAAACAGAGAGTGCAAAGCTTTATCATCTATACAGGAACGAAAGTAACCAGGCAGAAGTCAAGGTTGTTGTGCTGGCCCGTTCCACAGGGTATAAACTAAGACCTTTGTTTGACCAGTTTGGCACATTGGTTGCCTTTGCTTTCGGGTATTCCGTTAAATCATCAGGTAAGTCCGTGCAACATTGGGATATTCAAACTAAAGACTTTTATTTCAACTGTAAAAAGGGAACAGTGGGATGGGAAGTGGAGACTTACCAGAACCCAACTGGAAAGATAAACATTATATTCTATCAGCAGGAAAAGGCTTGGATGGGTGTGCAACATCGGGCAGAAAGAGAGGAAATGCTTGATTCTAAAACCGGAGATATCAATAACTATTTCTCTGATCCTATGGCGGCAGCTACAGCAGATGTTATCGAAAACTTAAAAGATCCGGATGCAATAGGTACATTGATTCAGTACTATGGGAAAGATTCTAAGTTTGAATACATAGACCCTCCTCTTTCTTCTGAAACACGTGAAGCCGAGAAGAAAGATTTGAAATCATCTATCCTCGAAGACTCCCTTACCCCTGATATGTCTTTTGAAGGAATGAAAGGTATGGGTACTCTTTCGGGAGAAGCCATAAAGAGGGCTTTGATTATCGGCTATATCAAGCGGTTGAAGAATCTTGAGATATATGACATCTTGGTTGACCGAGAAGTAAAGGTTATTATATCAGTATTGAAATTCCTTCATCCAGATAAAGCGAAGCCCCTTGACGAGTTGGTTGTCTCGTTTGAGTTTCAAGAACCATTTGAAGAAGACAGACAAACTCGGTGGTCATCTATTGGTAGTGCTTATTCCAATGGAATAATATCATTGAATACCGCTGTTAGGCTCTTGGGTATAACTGATAAGCCAGATGAAGAGGTAGAAAAGATTCTAAGAGAAGCGGCAGAAAAGAAAAAAATCAGTGAAAAAGAACATCAGCCGACATCTTAGTCATAAAAATTACGAGGGTTATAATTTTCTAATAGGATAAATAGAACATTTTATCATGGGAAAGAAGAAAGGTTCAAAGAAAAAAGGTAAAGGCTGTTAGCCCTTCTTTTGGATAGCGGTGATTCGATAGAGTTGCCGTTATTTTTTGTTTATTGGCTAAAATTCATCTCGCAAAAGTTGCTCAACTGATAAACTTTTACTATCTTTGCTACATGAACAGAAAGATAATAGCATACGAAAACTACTATAAAGATTTTTTTGACACCTTGAACAAAGGTGCGCAAGAAAAGGTATTATACGGTTTACTCATGTTAAAGACCGTAGACAGGCTATCTGCTAAATATGTGAAGTCTATTAAAGACGGCCTGTTTGAGTTAAGAATTGAGTGGCAAAGTAATATTTATCGGATTTTCTTCTGTTTTGATGAAGGACAGATTGTGATTTTATTCAATGGCTTTCAGAAGAAAACACAGAAAACGCCCGATAAAGAAATAGATAAAGCATTAAAATTAAAGAAAGAATATTATGAGCGAAAAAGAACTAAAGATGTTTGATGTCGATGCGCAATTAGATGCCGCATTCGGCAAAGAAGGAACCCCGGAGCGTAAAGCTGCTGAGGATAGAGCTAATGCTTTCTTTACAGGGCAACTAATTGAGGAAGCCAGAAAGAAAGCTAATATGACACAGGCAGAGCTTGCTGCAAAGATCGGAACTAATAAGTCTTATATTTCCCGCGTTGAAACAGGAAGAACGGAACCTAAAGTTTCTACTTTTTACCGTATCGCTTCCGCATTGGGATTGAATGTTGAATTGACTCCTGCTATGTGATGGCTAAGATAGAAAATGAGGTAGAACATGATGCAATCTGTCAAAGAATAGAAGAACTTCTTCCTTTGACAGATGATGAAACTCCATTGACTGATCCGAGATTGATAGAGTTAAGGATTCTATCTGAGTTGGTTATTGAGTATGAAGAGGAACATTATTCGATTAAAAAAAACTGAAATCAACAAATAAGAAAAGTAACTGAAATTTATATTTACGATAAAATTACTATGGAAAAGAAATATCAAGTGTTTGTTAGCTCAACATACGAGGATTTACAGGAAGAACGTAAAAAGGTGATGGAGGCTCTTCTACAAATGAATTGTTTTCCTGTCGGAATGGAATATTTCAACGCTTCCGATTCTTCGCAATGGGAAGTTATAAAAAGCCTCATTCGGGAATGTGATTACTATGTTTTGATAGTGGCGGGACGTTATGGTTCAATTGAAGAAGAATCAGGGAAAAGTTATACGCAGAAAGAGTTTGAATATGCAATAGAACAAGGAATTCCTGTTGTTTCATTTGTACACAAAGATCCCAGAAGCCTTCCTCAGAGGTATGTTGAAATAGATGTGAAGGTAAATGGACTATTCGATGCTTTTAAAACAGATGTAAAGAAAAGACTTTGTAAATTTTGGGATAATGCTGATGGACTGGCAGCTCAAGTTGTTTTAAGTTTAACCTCTCTAATGAAAACTGCCCCTCGTACCGGGTGGGTAAAAGCAAATAAAGTTTCTTCTGCTGAAGCAAATAAAGAAATTCTTGATTTAAGAAAAGAGAACCAAAAATTGAAAGAAAAGTTGATTAAAACTGAATCAGACGAACTCAAATCAAAAAAAAAGTTACAACAGGGAGAAGATAAACTAAATATAACATATTGTATTTATATACCAAGTGGTGATAATTGGTTAGAAGATAAGATATTAGAAACTACTTGGAATTCTTTATTTAAATTCATTTTACCTAATTTGACTGCATCTATCAACAATGATAAACTAGAAGAGTTTATTGAAAGTTATATAGAAGAGGAGATAAATTATCAACCTGATAATCCAAATGATGAATTTGAGATCGAAATATACGAACAAGAGTTTCTCACAATAAAAATGCAAATGTTGGCATTAGGACTAATCATTCCTGTTGAAAAAAATGGGGAAGCGAAATGGAAAATTTCATCTTCTGGTTATAAAGAAATGATTGATTTATATTCTTTGAAGAAGTAATTTGATTATAAGGCGTGATTCCACAAAAGTTTCACGCCTTTTTCATGCTATTTTCCAACATTTCCCAAACTGTTGTTTTCTACCTCTCTAATTATTTCCCTTCCACCCACTCACTCACTACTTTTAGACCAATTCACAACAATGGTCCTGTTGTTGTGAATGGAATGTCTAAATATTAACTAATTATCTGTATTGGTGGTATTTTTACTTCCACAAATTAAACTTCTAACAAATTAATATTTATACAATATGAAAGAAAAGATTTTCAATGCTTTAAAACAAGAGTATAAAGCCCTTGGGTTAAGTGATGAAATTTTGCAGGGACACGCCAATGCACTTGCAGCAATAGGACTTGTAACTGACGAAAACCTTAGTGTTGTCGTTGCCGCTCAAAAAGATTTTTTGACAGGTCTTCAAAGCGGAATTGACAAACGAGTAACAACAGCACGTGAAAAGGCATTAGCTGACGCTAAAAAGACCGAAGACGAAGCGAAAGCAGAAGCCGAGAGAAAGAAAGCTGAGGAAGATGCCAAGAAAGCCGCTGAAAACAAGGACAAACCGGAATGGCAAAAGGAGATGGACAAACGCTTCGAAGAGTTCTCGAAGAAAGAGGTCGAGCGCGAGAAGGAATTCAAGGCTTTGCAAGAAAAATACGAAGCTCTTGAGAAGGAAAAAGCCGAGTCTGCCAGAGCCAATACGATTTTGTCTAAAGCCAAAGAGTTAGGTATCCCCGAATGGCGTATCAAAGAGGGGTTTGCTATTTCTGCAGAAGCGGATGAAGCAGCAATCAACTCACACCTTACTACAGTCGCAACAAACCTAAAGACGGCAAATTTACCAAGCAATAGACTGGGACACGTCCTTGATGACGGAAAACCGTCTAAGGAACAGATTTCAGACATTGCAAATTCTTTAATCCATTAAAAATTGAAAGATGACAAAAGTGAATCTAAACAATGAACCGAACGAGATTATCACAGGAAATGATAACATCGTTATTGCTAAATACCTTGACGGTATTGACGGTGGGCGTTCTTTGGATGTGACCGGTTATCCATTGAAGGTAATTAAGGCTGGTGTTCCTGCCATTACTGATGGTGCCGGGACATACAAACCTATGCCCCTTAATGCAGAAGGAACTGCATTTGCGGCACTTCCTGAAGGATATTCCTATGCAGGTATTATTAAAGGTACTATCCGTACTGCAAAACCTTTTGCTGCAATCATGACACGAGGTAGAGTTAATCCGGCAGCAGCTCCGTACCCTTACAATGCTATTTTGGATGCGTTGAAAGCAGCGTTGCCTTTGGTTGAATTTAGAAAAGACGAGGAAGCATAATGGAAAAATCATTTTATTTCGAGTACGCTCAAAAGTTCTTTCCTCAGTTGGTGTTATCCATTGTTGAGAAGATAAATGAAAGAAACAAGACTAAGCAGACTTATATGTATAAAAATCTGCTTAATCCAGATTTCTCTGCTGATGGGAAGTGGGCCAGCATATTAGCTGATTACAGCCGTGTGGCTGCCGATGTTGTATCTTTAGATTCAGAACTTCCGCTGAAAAAGCGTGATTCTCTTTCCACTGCCACAGGTGATATTCCCAAGTTGGGAATGAAACTTTACCTGACTGAAAAGCAGATGAAGGATATTGATAATATGATTGCACAGGGACTTTCAGTGAATCTTATTATCAATAAAATCTTTGCTGATACCCCACGATGTCTTGAAGGTGTTTGGGAGCGTATTGAAGATATGTTCTTGTCCGGCCTTTCTACTGGTGTTGCTCTATCAACGAGAAATAACGGAACCGGGATTAGGTTATCTTATGGGTATAAGGATGAAAATCAGTTTGGTGTTGCTGCTTTGTGGAGTAGTGCAGATGCTAAAGTTGTGGATGATATCAAACGTGTAATGGATAAGGCAGACGAAGACAGCAATACCATTACTGACGTTTGGGCTGATGATACTTGGCTGAATGCTTTCTATACCAATCAGCAGGCTAGAGAACAATGGGCCTTTATCAATAAGTTTGTCGGCACCTCTGTTCCGGCCTTGGACTTGGATTCTGCCACTGAAACTTTAAAGAAGAAGTTTAGTATTACCCTCCATCGTATTAACCGCAAGATCAAGACTGAGATTAATGGCGTACGCCAGTCTCACAAACCCTGGAAGGATGGTACGGCCGTATTTACTTGTGATGAAAAGTTAGGCTCTTTGGTATGGACCACACTTGCAGAAAAGACAAGACCGGTTGCCGGGGTAGTCTATCAGGAAGCTGATGACTTCATTTTATTGTCTAAGTATGCGAAGAACGATCCTCTTCAGGAATTTACTTCTTCTCAGGCTATGGTAGTTCCTGTAATCGACAATGTTGATAGAATTTATTGTATGGACTCTAAAACTGTACAGGCATGAAAGTAATAGTGACTAGTGTTTTCCGCGATAAATTCACTCATCGGTTATATAACTGTGGAGATTCCTTTGACATCAAGGATGAAGCCCGTGTACAGGACTTGGAAAGTCGCAAACTCGCTAAACGGGTCGAAGTTCCCGAAGAAAAGAAAGAGGTTAAAATCTCCCTCTTTGAAAAGGAATTTGAGAAAAAGGGTTTGGTTGATGCGTTGAAGGGTATCGGTGTTCAAGTGACTGGAAACATGGGGGAGAAAACTCTTCTTGATAAGGTTGCCGAACTTGACGAAGAAGCAAATTCCAAACTAAAAATTGCTCTTGGTATTGAGTAAAAGGTCAGGGTGTGGGAGACTACACCCTGACAAATGTATAATTTATAAATCAAGAAAAGATGAAAAAGTTTATTTGTTTTCTGTTTTGCTCGTTTATGATGCTGTTTACATCTCTAGGTGTGCAAGCGTCCAGTTTCAGTGAATCAATCCCGTCTAAGTCTGTAGATGCGCCTATTAGCTTTGTTGATACGCCTACTGTTCAAGCTGGTGTCATTTCTATTGCTCCGATGAACGTTCTTGCGATAAATATCGCTCCACCTCTATGCAGTATTGAAATTATAACCATTGAGAACAAACCAACCGTAGTGCCTAAATGTCCGTTCCGATATCTATACAGGTCAAAGTATTGCACGCATTATAGTAATACTTCCTATAGCCGACTGATTACACCATATTAACATGAAAGCAAGAGACTACATAAAACAAAAGTTCCAAACCTTCGGCATTAACTTGTCGGAGGCTGACCTTTTGGATATGTGTCTGAACTCGAAGATAAGCGGAGAGGATGAAATGAATGAGGATAACCGCATGCGGGTGTCGGTGGCTATCGCAAAGTTCATCCCCTCTCTCCTACTCCGTGCCACTTCAATCAGCGAAAGTGGTTTCTCTATGTCTTGGAATATCCAGGGAATTAAGGATTACTATACAGTATTATGCCGTGAGTATGATTTACCCAATGCGTTAGGGAATAGGATTAAAGTACTTGATATAGCAGATTATTTATGATACAGTTCAGACCTCATATATTGCAATACCAAGTAAACACTGGAGGTTACGAAGATAATAACGGTGATTATCATCCCGGTACATCTTCATTTGAAGGTAGCATTCCCTGCCGATATGAACCGAACGGGAAAGCCAATACAATAGCCTTCGAAGATGGGAAGACTTATGTGTATCAGTATGTAGTCTATTTGAATCAGGACTGTAGAGAGTTCAAATGTGGCGATATTATCCGACTTCTGAATAATGGGGCTATTGTAGCTGAAAAGCAGGTTCAAGGATTCCACAGAGGGCAACTAAATGCAAAGTTATGGCTATAAGAATTACTACATCAATGAGTGAAATTGACGCTTTGATTAAAGCAGAAACTGAACGGGTAGATAAAATAGCTATTCAGGCTCTCTCAAATTTGGGTGATATGTGTGTCGCTGAAGCTAGAGATAGAGCACAAGAAGAAAGCTGGTTCAATCAAACTGGTAATCTAAGAAGTTCTGTAGGTTATGTGGTTGTCGCTCATGGTCGTATTGTTAAAAGCTCTGATTTTGGAACTGTACTTCATGGCTCGGAAGGTTCAAGGGCGGGAAAGGCTTTGGCTGAAGAACGTGCGAAGAAGTATTCAAACGGTTATGCTCTTATCGTTGTTGCTGGAATGAACTATGCCGAACTTGTAGAAGCCAGAGACAATAAATCTGTTCTTGCATCTGCTGAACTATTAGCACATGCAGAATTTTACAATGTGATGGAGAAACTTAGAAATCAAGTTGCGAAATGAAATCGGATATAGAAATAAAGGACGCGATTTATGCGGTTATAAAAGGCTCTTCTTTAGAAAAAGCTGTTACCGGGAAGTTGAAGAAAACAAAACGCCCTACCAGCTCTGATAAAGAGGATATTGTCATTTCCATTCTCGACAACGGTAGTGGTCAGATGCAAAAGGCTTTTGTTAACGTGAATATATATGTTCCTGATTATATCCGGGACGGTCAAGCAGAAGAGAATACCATCCGATTGCGCGAGCTTTGCAAGATGTCTTATGAACTTCTGTTTAATTGCCGAGGTGCTGGCTTTCGGGTTGATTCCAAAGGCTCCAAACAGCGTGTATTAGAAGTGAGCGGTAAAGACGAGCACTTCATCAATAATAAATTATTAATTCAAATATCTAACGAATAAAAGATTATGGCACAATTATCATGGGGTAAACCCTCAATTGAATTCGGTAAGTGCGGTGCTGATGGCGCTGCACCTACGACATGGACTAAGTTACCGTATGATCCGGTAGAAAACTCTACAAAGTTGACACCTACCAAAGGTGAGAAGAAAGAAGCTAAAGTCGAAGGCGGTGAGAATGAAGCTGTTAAGTATGCAAAGAACACTTATACGTTTGAGTTCGAAATTCGTGCTGCTAAAGGACGTACTAAGCCTATTGAAGACGAAGATGGGGTAGTCGCAGATGAGTATGCTTTCCGTTTGACACCGGAGAATCCTGAATGTGAAGGGTTCTTGATTGAACGCTCTACTGTGTCAGTAGAAGATACATTTGACACGGCTGAAGGTAAGAAGTGGAAGTATACGGCTGATGTCTTGAAACCAGCTACGGGTAATCAAGTAAAACCATATACAGCACCTACTGCTCCAGAGGGTTGAGAATATTGTTTTTAAAAGAGTGCTTTCAACAGCACTCTTTAATTATTCAGCATTATGAAAGATAAAGAATTGCTTGAAATGAACATTGCTGATACCATCATTGAGAGACCTATTGGTTTCAATATTGGTAGTCAGCAATTTTACCTATATCCTCCTACGTTGGGGATGACTTATCACCTTGCAGGATTGTTCAAGAGTTTGGGAGCTGATGCTAGATTGGTATCTACTAATCCATATTTGGAAGCCATTCGATTATGTACTGAAAAGAAAGAGGTCGTTTGCCGAATACTGTCTAACTTTACGTTCAACCGGAAGGAGGATGTCTTTGATAGTGTTAAGATAGAGGCGCGGACAAAAGAGTTTTCAGAATTGGAAGTGGAGGAGCTTGCTACCATGTTTACAATCGTTCTATCCGGAGATAATACAGAAGAGTTTATCAAGTTCTTCGGGATAGATAAAGAACGCTTAGAGCGTAACAGAATAGCTGCAGTTAAGAAAGATAATAATAGTATTACTTTCGGGGGCAATAGTACCTATGGAACATTGATAGACTTTGCCTGTCAGCGTTACGGATGGACGATGGATTATGTCGTATGGGGAATCAGCTATGCCAATTTAAAGATGCTCATGGCTGATGCTATCACTACTATTTATTTGAGTGAGGATGAACGAAAACTACTTGGAAAAGGTGCAGGAGAAGTGATAAATGCAGATGATCCGAGAAATAGGGAACTAGTCAGGGAGATGATTAGAGAGTAAATAAGAAGCCGGAGAAATCCGGCTTCTTATTTTTTGTCTACGAGTTGTATTTTATATTGAGTTTTTCTTTTGTCAGTGCTTCTATTTCATTGATGGCATTGTGGGCATCTTTTTCTATCTCATTTCGCTTCGGAACGAATTGATTTATTATGTTATTGTAATCATTGTATATATGTATGCTATCAACATTCTCATTTCTAAATTTCAAAATATTATCAGCACATAATGCGCATGAATCTAGCATAGTTATAGTTAGCTTATATAGAGGGAGGATTTTATTAAATGTTTGGTGCATCTTTGCAACCCATTCTTCGTCATCTTTTTCAGAGTAAATGGATATTTTTCCTAATAGGTGTGATGATTCCCCAAATCTAAATTGTAAATCGCTAAGCTTATTCCTTATTTTTTCAGAACTAGGGGAGATCGTGTTTGTGACAGAAATATCTTTAATATTGTATTCAACCAACAATCGAACGCTAAGATTAAAATCAATTACTGCTTCCTTGAATTGGATAAATTTGTCTTGCTTTTTGTATGAAATATCTCTAATCTCTGATTTGATGTTTTCAATAAGTTCAGTAACTTTTTTGAGATCTTCTTGTGTAGCCAATTGCTTTCCTTTTTCTTGCTCATATGCAATTCCACGCGAATCTTCTTTATCTGCAACATGTTCTCCTTTCTTTTTTACATATGATTGTCCAAATAATAAGATTAAGCCTAAAACTAACTCTCCTATTATCAGGATTATACCTATTATCAAAATTCCAATATTCATCATTCATTCCTCCATCTTAATTTTAGTACTCTATTTAATTAATTCAGCTTCTAATAGATAGCTATTAGGCTTTAGCTTCATTTGATAATACTTTATATTTCGACCTTTCAAAGAGTTTTTTACCAGTTCTTTGTCGGATTCAGCCATTCGAAGACCAAAATATATCCCAGTGACAGATTCGGGTGATATTTCAAATAAGCCAGAGGAATATAAAGTTATTCTAATTTCTTCTTCACGTTCCCATGCCATTGATTTAGTAGCAATTATGCATTTTACAAATTGTGCATCATTTTCTAAATAATTAATTATACTATTTATTGAAAATTCTGGGGTATCATTATTATATTGAACTTCAAAAGTACTTTGCAAGAGTCCATCTGGAAAAGATTTTTGTAGCTGTTCAAAATCATATTCAATACAAAAACCTTTGTGTCCATTAGCGTAATATGCCCATAGTAATTCATTAAAGACTGTTTTGCTTAAAGAGAATATTCCCAATTTAGTTCTAGCTTGTGCTATTATCTTTGCATAATTATCTTTTGCTATATTTATAGGAAGTCCACTTTTCTCTATGAGGTTAAAAACTTCATATATCTTACTATCATTGACCATAGTTTCAGCTGGATCGTTAAGATTCTGTACGGTTGGCGCATATATTTGATTATTGACAAGAGTCAACAAATCTCTATATATATCAGCTCTATATTTATATAATTTCATAGTATTAGTGTTTTATTGAACGCTCGCACTGGTCGGCAAACTGGGTGCGGGCGTTTGGTGAGTTTGTTACTTTTTCAGTGTGCGATATATTCGTATATTAATGTCCAAAATGAAAGGTAATATATATCTGTATTTTTTCTTAGGTTGTTCTTCTGGAACAAAAGCTATTCTTTTGTACTCTTTGCTGAAATCTGTTGTTTGCTCAATATAGTTCTCTTCGCATTTTTTGTTATAAAGTTCTCTATCTTCTGAAGTAGCTAATAATTCAATGCGGATATTTTTTAATAGAGAGTAGTTTTCGACAAGACGTTTGAATTTCGTTATTCCATTACCCGATAAGCAATTATAGAATATCCATATTAACTCATACCTTGATAATTGCGCTCTTACTATACTAGTATATTTGTAACGTATTTCAGTGTTGTTAGGCAATAAATCTGTTTCATCGACAAATTTAATTATTCGGTATAAGTGTCTAAAATAGTGGTCAAAATATGGAACGATATATGAATTCTCGTAAATCTCTTTTCCTTTTGCATAGATTAATCCTTTCATACCTTTATAGGAATGCCAGGTATCGTCAAAATACAAGCGCTGTTTAGCTTCTTCAAAAGCATACCTAAAGAGCTCTCGTCCAATTATTGATCGTTGTTCTTTTGATTCTTGTGTAGTTGGTCCTGAAATGTCACCGTCTATTCTCGTTATTGCATCTTTTTCGTAAGAGAAATATAAGTCTTTAACTATTTCTTGTTGTAAGCTTAACATCTGAAAAAAGGTGTTTTCAAAACGAGTAATTTTAGAATCTTGCCTTTGGATTATTAAGGCCCAAAGAACACCAAAGAAAGCTAGCGCTGAGAATAGTGCATTTATCGCCCCTGCACTATCTCCAAATTGTCCAGTTCTTGTGAGGGTGTCGTTGTTGCAATCTGTTGGAACTTCTCCATATATCCATGTTGCAACATCTTTTGAGAAGTACATTGCTAAACAATATAAAACTAATATGCCTAACAATATTAAAGGTATTCTAAATCGTTTCATAGTATTTTTACTTTTATTGTATTATTCCTTCATCTTAAACTTCTTCCCACAGTTGGGGCAGGTGACAGTGTTTTGCATTATATTAAAAATCTTCTTTTATTCGTTCCATTGAAATAATACGGGTAGTAAGTAATTCAACATCATTCCGAGAGTATTCACCTTTGATCATTTCGATTTCTCTTTTAATTTCTAATATTTCCTTTTCTTTTGATACTATTATATAGTTTATGTATTTAGGTTCAAAACTCAATCCTAAATCATCTGTGATATAGCTATTAAATCCACCTTTAATAAATGAATCATTACCAAAACGAAACATAGAATTGGGTTCGGAAAATTTAGCTCTTGATGGAATGTACCTCCACTCTCTTTCATCATAAAAACGTTTAGTCTTTACCTGTTTTTGCTTGTGGTTATATTGTTCTCCTTCATAAGGTTTGATATAAGCACATTGATAAAAAAGATTGGTAATATATGGCTGTATGTTACTATTTATACAGTTTTCTTTATCTCTTAAATCAAGCAAAAATTTGAGGTTTTCTTTTAAAGTATTAATCAGTTCAATATTATCATTAATATATAGTATTGGATTAACATTATTCTGAATAGCCCATTTTTTTGTTATCCCTATGGCGTATTCCCCATACCATGATGTGTGTTCTTTTATTTGGGATAAAGGAATATCACAAAAACATACCATAGGAATATTCCAATTGGGGTATTCATCTGTAAAGTAAGCCCTTTCATTACAATAATTTGGTCGGAAATTACTTTTTAATATGCTCGTAAGATTCTCTTTACTTTTTGTGAAATGAAACAAAGTATTTGCGCTGAGTACACTCATAATCGTGCTTTTATGTGTTAATACTTCTACAAATCAACATACAAAACCACACAAAAGCAAATTTATCCCTACTTTTCTTTGATTTCATCCACATTTTTTCTAATTCGACTATCGTGGTGGCTTTGTTATGTTAGCTTTATTAATTGTATTACAAAAACAAATGTGACTATCAATGTCGAAATAATGGTAAACAAAGAACGCCATGTTGTTTTGCTAATCCTTTTCCCATGATTTTGTATCTCTTTCTGTGATTTGCTCATTATTGCACTTTCAAAACGGCTTTTCTCCATCATTTCGTAATCAACAAAGACCAAATTTAGCATATTAAAAATGGGTAGTAAAATCCACCATGGATTTGTCTGAGAATTTGGCATAGCTATAATTACGAAATATCCAGCAATTAGCATATTGTTGAAGGAGAAAAGTTTATCATGTATTCTATCATAATACCGGAGAATATCCCGTAATCCTTGCTTTTCTTGTTCTTTGAAGTTATTAATCATTTCATCAGCCTCTTTCAAGCTTTCCTCTATTTCTTCATTTGTCATAGTATCATCTTTATTGGACATATATTGATTGGCAGGCCTTTGCAGGCGTTGGGTGGACTGTTAAAATATTATTCCCATCCTTTAATTTGTCTATATCTTTTTATGTAAGTTGAGAGCGTAAGAGTTTTGTTATCTAAGCCATAATCACCTAAAATCTCTAAATCGACCCTTTCAGACCTATCTGTTTTATTTTTTGCTTTGGGGTCAAAATAGTAACTCTTGTTTTTTCTATTTCCGTGTTTTTGCAAATTTACTGTTTTAATGAAATATTCGTGAATTTTGAGTACTTGTAATGCAACTCTTCCACCGACTTCTGAATTAATCTCCTCTTTAACTTTTACTGCTAACTTTGATAATGTCAATATAATATCTGGAGCAGAAATTGGATTATTGCTATTGAAATTCTCACTTATGCATGTATCGCCCTTCTGGTATTGACATCGAAATCTATTTTTATATTTTATTTTTTTATTATTTTTCATGTTCTTCTAATTTTAAAGTTTCTCAGCCAGTTTCTTAATATCCTCTTTACTATTCACTACATGAGTATTGTCTCCTATACGGATAGCTCCCACTACTGCGTTAAATTGCATTATGTTAAATGAAATATTCACTAAATATTAGAATCTAACCTTTGCGCTTCAATATATATTTTGCCGCTTTCATCTCCTTCTTATCATCCCGATAATATGTAACATATCCCTCCATTTCACTACCACAATTTAAGAAGCAAAGAGAGTAGTTTCCCATCTCCATGTTTTTATTATCTTTTGATTTATACCAGACTACAAAAGTTAAATTGCAAAATTTGCCTTTAAAGTAATACTTTCTATTTTTAAAAATGCCATTTATCGTTTCTACTGTTCCAATAACATTCTTACCTAGTCGATGAATTATTATCTTCTCCTCGTAATTAGGGTCCTCGTAATCATCTCCAATAGGTCGTCCATATCATACTCCATTTATATTAACATCATCGGTAGAAAACAAATTGATAATATAACTTAGGGTAATCATAATAAAATTACGACATAAAAATATAATAAATGCAGATACTATTGTTGTGATTACATCAAACCCTAGTGAGGACAGAAAATTTTCCATAATCGTGTGTTTTAAATATTAAACAATACACAAATGTAGAAACAATATTTAACTAATCAACTATTTTCCTACTTTTCTTTGATTTCAGCCACAATTTTCTCCAATTCGACCATCGTGGTGACTTTGTAGAACTATGGTAGGTAAAGTAAAAGCCGGAGAAATCCGGCTTTAATTACTTTTATTATGTTATGAGAATTTGAACTAATTAGTGCAGTCTTCAATTGCTTTAACTTCTCCAATAAAAATACCTTCTATCACTGCTTCTTTATCATCTTTAGACCATCCAGTTAATTATAGAAAAGATTAGGGCACTTGATAATTTTAAAGATAATAAGGCTGAATTAATTTCCATAGGAAAGGATATGTCATGCTTACTTGAAGGAAACTTCAAAGATATGGATATTTTACATAAGCTTTTTAACAGTAGGAATTAAACAACATGCGCACGTCGTTAGATTGACGTGCGCATGTTCTATTTGAGTGTATTTTGAGAAAATGTTGCTTGAATCAAAGAAAAAAATAGTAAAAACTTGATTTTCTTCATAATTGTGTGTTTATTTGTGATTGTATAAACATTTCAAGAAACGCGATTAAATAATGATATAAATCAAGTACTATGATTTTCAATATTTACACATACCAATTTAAACCAATATATCAAGAACGTACCTTATTTTGCGATCCTGACTTGGAGGCTAAAAAAGCAATGGAGAAAAAGAATATTAAATTTGCTGAAGCTTTGAAAGATGTTATCTTTGCATACAGAAATAAAAAGCATAACGTTCACTTCATAGTTAAGACAAATGATTTTTTTATTTTTCAGATATCTAATCCAAGAAAAATTATCATAGAAAAGTCTTTTCAAGTGAGTGAAGAATTGAATGAGCCAAGTGCTTATGTAATTATACATAATGATAGAGAAGTACAACGAATGGCTATTCAGCAAGATTTATTAGCTTTTTCAGACACTAATGTTGTTGCTAGTATTATTGCAAATTCTGTGCGACAAGTATTACAGGATGCTTTTCTGCAAATCTCTATTAGAAGGGAGTATAGTAGAAGTGAGTTTTGGGATATTGTAAATGCGAATTCAGATCAAATCACAAGTATTAAGTTTAAATTTGATTATCCTAATTTACCTAGAGTAAGGTCGTTGATTCCTGAAATGCTGAAAAATGCAAGTGCACGAACAAGGAGTTCTACAACTACGCTTGAATTTGAAGCTGAAAAAGATAAAACTCTATATATCGATGAAAACGATAAGGATATTCAAGAGTTGAATAATGGTGCAGCTGATTGTGGATCAGAAGTTGCTATTGGACTCAAAGGATTTAGGAGGAAAATAAGAACAGGTCATACTACTAAGGAAATAGAATTGGATGAACTACAAATAATAGGAAATCCAAATGATATAAAAGACATTTTAAAGAGTATAGTTTGATGAATAGAGCTATAAAAATAATAGCATACTTAGCAATCGCATCATTATTGAGTTATTTGGCAAATAATGGTGATAGAGAGTTTATAAAAGGATTCTCTTCAAATATTATATCATTACTTACCACAATTCTAGCAATTAACATACCTACAAGTACCCTTATTATTTCAGAAATAAACAGGATAAAAGAAAAGATGGATATTCATTCTACGGCAACTTTTAATGAATTGAAGCATGGATTAATTATGCAAATAGTTGTTTTGGTATGCTTGTTCGTAATTCAAACTTTATGCGCCTTTCTTAAGAATAAAAATATCATTGAAGAATCAGTGATAAATATTGTTTCTGACTCTTTTGTAATCGCTGCATTTATATATTATCTTGAAGTAATATATGATTTAGGAATTGCACTATTTGATTTAATAACTTTCAAAGTTAAAGATAAGTAGTTAATTTGTATCAGCACAGATGCTTTTAAGTGTAAGGGGTGAGTGAATCACCCTTTATTGGTTATTATAATTGTAATGTCTCTACCGTTATTGTCTATACACTTGCGTGAAATAAGCACAACACGAATAGATGGAGTTTCCCATTTATAGAAGTCACTTAAACAATCGTCTTTACATGTTGCAGATGTATTAGCATCTGATTTAGAAGAAACATCGTTTCCTACATTCTCGGATAAAGAATTTGTGTATTTATCTATTTTATCCTTTAGTTTTGCTAAATCTGCGTCTTGTTTATTTTCTTTTTCAAGATAGTTTAAGACATAAATATAAGCCCCATCCTCTTCTTTGGATGGCACATTTGAACCGTATATATCTTTTATAGCAGAGTCAATATTATGATTTGTAGAGCAACCCCATAGCAGAGCAATACATAGTAATAGAAATGTTATTTTATTCATGTTCTTACTTTTTTTCTTGCAAAACTACCAAGAAATCTAATTACTCCCAATTATTTCACAACAATCTTTGTCTTGTTGCATATCAAACTATTTGAAAAGTTCTTTTTACATCACATTTGTCTACTTTTATCTCGAATCTTTCGTTGAAGTCTTTGTGTTGAAACAAGTTTGAAAGGTTGTTGATTTTTGATTAATAAAATAGAGTATATGGGAAACTTACATTTCGATGCGACATACAACAATGAAGAAGTAATGCGAAAAATTCGTGAGTCTCAAAAGGCTTTTGTAGAACTTGGAAATTCGGCTGAAATTCAAGGGCGGAGGATTGATGCAGCATTTGAAAAGATTTCGTTGAAAAGTCTTGAACGTGTGCAACAAATAATGAAGAACTTCCCTAATGAAGTGCAGGGTATTTCATCATTTCAAAGGCAAATTGATGGACTTGAAAAGCATATTGAGCGATTAAACCAGAGAATTGCGAGTGTTGGCAATGGCAAGTTAGGCTCTACTTTCAGCGATGTTTCAGGCAATGTCAATATTGGTAATGTCTTGAAAGAACAGGTTTATGAGGGGGCACAGGCTGTCAATACCTTAACTGAAAAAATCATCAAACAGAAGGTTTTGATAAAGGATATTGAACATGATGTTCGGACACTTGGCGAAGCATATAAAAAAGCAGGAGAAGGCACAACTAAGAAAAATGCTTTGTTTGCTGATTTTAAAGGTGCAAAAAGTGCATTACAGGAGGAAAAGAGCGCATTGTTCGAACTTCAAACTCAACAAGCGCAAGCCCGTTTGTCAGTGCGTAAATTAAAAGACGAACAAAAGCTATATCAGAAAGAAACAGAAACAGTGGTAAACGCAAATGAAAAGATGTCTCTGTCTTTCGGGAAATTGTTAGGTGTTATTGGAGGCGTTGCAGCTCTGAAGAAATTAGGCTCTGAAATAATCCGAGTGCGTGGTGAGTTTCAGTCTATGCAGACAGCAATTGAAACAATGGTTGGAAAAGATGTTGCTAGTCAAATCATCCCCCAAATTAAAGAATTGGCAAAAATATCGCCTCTTACTTTGACTGATATGGTAGGTGCTGAAAAAATGATGCTGGGTTTCAATATTCAAGCAGAGGACACTATCAAGTACTTGAAAGCCATTAGTGATATTTCCATGGGGGAATCCAATAAGTTCAATTCTCTTACCTTAGCTTTCTCCCAAATGTCCGCTGCTGGCAAGCTGATGGGACAAGACCTTAACCAAATGATCAATGCCGGATTTAATCCACTGCAAACCATTTCCGAAAAGACAGGAAAGTCTATTGCTACATTGAAAGATGAAATGTCCAAGGGGGCTATCTCCGCTGAAATGGTACAGCAGGCGTTTATTGATGCTACTTCTGCCGGTGGCAAGTTCTTTGGAATGTCCGAAAACGCCTCTAAGACTATCAACGGTCAGCTTTCAATGATGCAAGATGCTATGGATAATGCTTTCAATGAGATGGGGCAAAAGTCGGAAGGTATTATTATGTCTGGTATTCAATTGACTACTTCCCTGATAGAAAACTATGAAACTATAGGTAAAGTGCTTGTAGGAATGATTGCCACCTATGGGGTGTATAAAACTGCTCTTATCACGAACATTGCATTAACTCATAGCTGGACAGTAGCTGCACGAGCTGATGCAGTCGCCAAAGGAATACAGACTATTGCAACTAAAGCGCAGACCGTAGCTCAACTAGCCTTGAATGCTGCAATGAAAGCAAATCCTTATGTTTTGGCTGCAACCTTAATTGTTGGCGCAGCAACCGCAATGTGGGCTTTACATGATTCTACTACTGCAGCGGAAAGGGCTCAAAAGAAATACAACAAGACAAAAGCAGATTCTTTACAGAAAGAAGAAGAACATAAATCCAGGTTAGAGAACTTAATAGCAACCATTCAAAACGAATATACCTCTTCCATGAACAGAGTGAAGGCTATAGAGGCCATAAAAAAAGAGTATCCTTCTCTGTTTCAAAAATACATAGACGAAAAAGGGCATATTAAAGACCTTATCGGATTATGGAAAGAGTATAATGAGGAAGTTACTAAAAATAAGGTAGAGACAAATAAAAAGAATCTTAGTGACTCTACAGCGAGGATTGAAGAATATGAGAAGATGTTATCACTATGGAAGAAGTTAGGTGAAAATCCTTATTATCGCAAAAATAGACTATCTAAGAAAGAGTTCGAATTGGCTGAAAAATACAAAGGAGAAACAGAATCTTCTTTAAGAAGAAAATTGGAACTCGCAAAACCGTCAAGAGACTTGTATCAGGAAGATGTTCGTTCTGATGAGCTAGCACAATGGCAACTTGATTTAAAGAAATCCACAGATATTCAAATTAAAACAGAACTTGAGGAGATGAAACGACTCCAACAAGCTCGAAAAAACAATAAACGGTATTCTTTAAATGTAGGAATTGGCTCAATGAAAGGCTCAACTACGGAGAGTGAATTAGCTAATAGGATAGCTATCCTTCAATCCGAATACGACTCACGGAGTAAGACTACCTACAAAGTAGATTATGAAAAAGCCAAGAAAGAATGGGATGAAGCCAAAAAAGCTTTATCTGAGATAGAAAAAGATAAGTCCAAGTTCACTTCAAAACAATATGAAGAAGCAAAAAAACGGGAAGAAACGGCTGAAAAGACGTATAAAAAACTTGGTGGTCTGACCGGAAGTAAACTTACAAAAGAAGAAAACCAAGCTGAAAAACTCCGTAAAGAAACAGAGAAATACAAACTTCTTCTCGATAAGCAAGGGTTAGAGCGTCAACGCCAACAAGAGGACATGGAAACTCAACTTTCCCAATCCAAGATTGACGCCATGTCTGACGGCTTCCTCAAAGAATATTCTCAAAGAGAACTCAACAACAAGAAAGAAATCCAAGCCCTCCAACGCCAAAAGGAAGATTATATCCGTGCCTATATCCAAGCGGAGAAAGAAAAGTTCGATGCTGAAGAGGAATTGAAAGCAAAACGAATCAAGGGATATAAAAAACAAACCTTCAACGATTCTACCGTTAAGGTTAATACTTCTAAGTATGATGAAGTGATTGAGAACACCAAAACTAAACAAGGTATCGATGAATGGCAGAAACGAGAGGACGCCATGAATGAATATTTATTGAAATATGGTACGTTCTCCCAAAAGAAAGAAGCCATAGACAAGAAGTACCGTGCTGCTATGGATAAAGAAACAACATTCGGTGGAAAGGGGGTAATTCAAAAAGAATGGGATGAAGCATTAGCAAACCTTGATCTAAGTAAGCTCAAAGAGGATATAAATTGGGGGATGATCTTTGGTGATATGAGTAAAGTTACCAAGAAACAATTACAGCAGGTAAAGAAACAGTTGCAAGAATTTAAAAGGTCTCCTGAGTTCAAAACCTCCACCCCGGAACAGATCAAAGTGATAGAAGAAGCTTTGAATAACATAAATACAGCATTGGTTGATAAAGGTGGTTTCTTTGGAGGATTGACGGACTCTCTTACTGAATATGAAGGCACTGTATATAAAGTAAAAGAGGCACAGGAGGAGTTGGAAAAGGCATTGAAATCAGGCGATGAAGTTGCTATAGAGAAAGCGAAGAAGAAAAAGAACGCAGCAGAACAAAATCAAGCTAATGCACAGGCAAATGTAGAAAAGTCTAAAGACAAGGCAATCAGTAATATTACTGCTATCTCCAATGCCATCGTGCAGCTCGGCAAAGAGAATGTTAGTTTGTCTGATATTGGAAATACAGTTGGAGCCCTTGTTGATGCCCTAAGCTCTTCAGGAACCAAAATAGGTGGAATCATTTCGGCTATCTTATCTATTATAGATGCCGCAGGTGAAGTGGGTACTTTTCAATATGGTATGGATATTATCGAAAACATATCAAGTACTGTAACCGACGCTTTCGCGAGGGACACAGAATCCATAACTGGACTAGATATGAGTTTCATGAAAAGTGCTGATTATGACGACTACAATGAACTTGTTGAGCAGTATGACACTTTGATAGATGTCTGGGATCAGCTACTAGATAAGAAAAAGGCATATATAAAAGAATCTTACGGAATAGAAGCGACAAAAGCCGGACAAGAGGCATTGGACTTATTAAATTCCGAGAGGAAAATAACAAGGGAACTAGCTAGTTCGCGCTTGGATGCAGGTGCAAGTTCTGGTAGTCATTCTATGAATTATCGAATGTGGAAAGGTTCTTATGATTACAACGGTACTAACTGGAAAGATGTGGCTGGCGATATATCTAAATCCCTTGGCGGTGTTGACTTCAGTAGCATGTGGAGTATGCTTGATATGTCAGCAGAACAGTTGGAATGGATAAAAACCAATTATTCTGGGTTATGGTCAAAAATGGATGGTGATTTCAGGGGGTATTTGGATGATATTATTGAGTATGGGGATACCGAAAATGAAATCATTAAATCTATCAATGAACAACTAACCCAGACTTCTTTTGATAGCCTATTTGATAGTTTTGTAAATACTCTTATGGATATGGATGCTTCTTCTCAGGACTTTGCTGATAATTTCGAAGAATACATGAGAAAAGCGATTTTCACTTCAATGTTTGCCAAAAACTATGAAACAGAGTTAGAAAACTGGTATAAGGATTTTGCCAAGGCAAATGATAAGGAAGGAGGTATAACAACAGATGATGTCAATGATTTAAAAACGAAATGGGATAACATTGTAAACGGTGCATTATCAGACCGCGAAGCTTGGGAGAAAATAGTAGGTAGCTCTGGTTCTGAATCATCACGTGAAGCTTCAAAGAAGGGTGTTGCAACGGCTTCACAAGATTCTGTTGATGAACTTAACGGACGCTTTACAGTCATTCAGGGACATACCTACGAAATCAACAGTAGTGTGAAAGTCATCCAGTCGGATACAGCGAAGATTGCCGAAAAACTATCATTCCTTACCAGCATGGACAAGAACATGAGCGACATGGTTAGAGGACATGATATAATCGTAGCCCATCTTTCTAACATTGAAGGGTATACAGCAAACCTTGTTGATATTAAACAATTCATGTATTCTATGAAATTAGGAATTGATTCACTTAACACTAAAGGGATAACACTTAAGCGATGAAAGGGCAATTACTAATAGACAGAACAGATGCATATACCAGCTTGGGTATATGTGTTACAAGGGGAAGTTACAATAATCTTGTAGCATTTCCAGCTATGAAAGAGCCGGACAAAAACGACTGGCCGGAAGAAGACGGGAAGGAGTTTGATCTGACTACACCAACTCTTAATACGGCTGAAGTAAGCATTGAGTTTGCATATATAGGCAGTTTGGGTATTGGTGGACTGATTGATATACTTTCTGACTTGAGCTATCATGAATTTTACTTTCCCTTAATCGACAGGAGTTATAAGTTACGTCTGTCTTCCCAAAGCAGCTATGTTATTAATCCGGGCCTTGAAGTTGCTAAATTTATTTTTAGTAACGACTTCCCCCGAGAAGTCGATTACGAATACCAGGAGCCCGTAAATGAGCTTTCAATGCCTAAAGGTTACGAGATTGATGATAAAGACTTATCCGATTATGGCGTAGTCGTATTGCAAGGTAGTAATGCCGAGATATTAAAAACTCCGGCAGTAAAAAAGAACCTATTGCAGAATTTTAAACGTCAAGATGGAGCAATCTATGACGGTGAAGTTGTGAAATTCCAGACCAAAGAAGTATCTCTCAAATGCCTGATGCGGGCCGGGACGATTGAAGCGTTCTGGCGTAATCGCAATGCCCTACTCTATGATCTCACAAAACTGTCTGCTAAGGTCGATGATGAAGGATATGAGTATTCTGATGCTGAACGTATATTTTATTGTGATGAGTGGAGTGAAAGCTATCCTTGCTATTATAAGAGTTGCCAGACGAACAATTTTCTTCTTAATAATGGGGTATGGTGGGAATTTACCTTGAAACTTGTATTTACTAGTTTCCGGATTGGAGAAACAGACTTCCTGCTTGCATCCGAAGCAGGAGAATTTATCATAACAGAAGATGGAATATTTTATATTGACTTAAAAAATTATGCCAATTAAAAAGAAAAAAATCAGCGAATTAACGCTTGCTGATAGCATGGTAGGATTGTACACTATTGGCGTTAAAATGGTGAATGGCGTACAAACAAGTGTAAAAGTTAGTCTTGAATTCATAAAGAAAGCCTATGATGACGTAGTTGCAGCAACAAAGAAGGCCAATGACGCAGCAAAGGCGGCCGATGATTCCCGAACCCAAATAGAAGCGAATGAAGATACTCGACAACGCAATGAAGCTACTCGTATCGATGCTGAAAGAAATCGTTCAAATGAAGAACAAGCCCGGTCAGCTGCAGAATCAGTACGTATCATAAATGAGAATACCCGTAAAGCAGAGGAAGCAGCTCGTGCGACCGCTGAAGGGCAACGTGTATCTGCAGAACTTAGCCGCGTTGAAACAGAAAATAAACGAGTGTCAGATGAACAAGCACGTAAAAGTAATGAAGATGCACGTAAGACCGCTGAAACAGGACGTTCTTCTGCAGAAGCGGAACGTGTGAAGGAAGAAGACAAACGAAAAGCGGCTGAAACAACACGTTCTACAGCTGAAACAGATCGCGTAACAGCCGAAGATGAACGAAAAGAAGCCGAATCCACGAGAGAAACGAATGAAACTGCACGTGTGACAGCCGAAGATAATCGCGTTACTGTCGAATCTGAACGCGTATCTGCTGAAACAGACCGTAAATCAGCGGAGACAGCCCGAGTATCAGAAGAAAACAAAAGAAAGTCCGCTGAAACAGAACGTAAATCAGCGGAGACAGCCCGGGTATCCGAAGAAAATAAAAGAAAGCAAAATGAAGATACCCGCAAAGCTGCAGAAGATACTCGTTCCTCAAATGAGACTAGGCGTGTCTCTGCTGAAACAGAACGTGTAGAAGCTGAGTCCCAACGTAAGTCAGAGTATAGCGGTATTATACAAGAAATGACATCTGCTACAGGAGATGCTACCGCACAACTAGAACTTGTAAAAAAAGCTACGAATGATGCAAATGCTGCCAAAAACGCATCAGTTGAACAGACTGCTCTTGCAAAGAAAGCTACTAATGACGCTAACGCGGCAATTATAAGTATTAATGCTGCCAAAGAAGAAACCCAACAAGCAACAGAAGAGGCTAACGCTGCCAAAGTTGCATCGGAAGCCCAAACAGCTTTAGCGAAAAAAGCTACTGATGATGCTAATACAGCCAAAAACGCATCAGTAGCGCAAACAGCTCTTGCTAAAGCTGCCACAGATAGCGCAAATGCGGCAGCACAGGCCGCCAATAACGCAGTTTCTGGAGTTGATGCTAAAGTAAAAGATGCAGTGGATGCACTTGTAGCTGGAGCACCGGAAGCCCTCGACACACTTATTGAATTGGCTAATGCCCTTAATAATGATCCGAACTTCGCCGCTACCATGGCAACAGAGTTAGGGAAGAAAATCAACGTTTCCGATATTGTCAACAACCTAACAAGTGGTGGTACTGGCAAGGTCCTTTCTGCCGAACAAGGGAAGGTTTTGAAAGCAGCTTTGGATACACATAACCATGCAGGAATATACGAACCTGTATTCTCAAAAAATACAGCTTTCAATAAGAACTTTGGCACAACTTCCGGAACTGTTTGCCAAGGAAATGATAGTCGACTAAGTGACGCACGTACACCTAAAGCGCATACTCATAAGAAGTCTGAAATAAGTGATTTTCCAACTTCTATGCCAGCAAGCGATGTGCCTGCATGGGCGAAAGCTGCAAGTAAACCATCTTATACAGCTTCCGAGGTTGGTGCGTCCCCGTCGAATCATACTCATACAGGGGTCTATCAGCCAGCAGGAAGTTATGCAGCGAGTTCGCATAAACACGAAGCAACGGATATTACTCCGGATAGTACTCACCGCTTTGTTACTGATACAGAAAAAAGCACTTGGAATGGTAAAGCTGCAGGTAATCATAACCACGATTCAGTATATCAACCTAAAGGTAGCTATGCACCGTCTTCTCATAAACATGCAGCAACTGACATTACGGACGATTCTACACATAGATTTGTCACAGATTCGGAAAAAGATGCTTGGAATAGTAAGGCGGCAGGAAATCACAACCACGATTCAGCATACCAACCCAAGGGTAGTTATGCTGCAAGTTCTCATAAACATACAGCGACGGACGTTGAAGAAGATTCGACTCATCGTTTTATGACGGATGCAGAACGTACAAAACTTAGTGGAATAGCCTCCGGAGCTAATAATTACTCTCATCCGGCTTCTCATCCAGCATCAATGATTGAAGAAAGTACTACAAGAAAATTCATGACGGATGCGGAGAAAACTTTACTAAGTTCTCTCGG